>Ga0209599_10000070_pt1 | contig 73360 bp, 90 predicted proteins | sample Shrwel_input2_FT_FD_187534 | JGI IMG/M metagenome (GOLD analysis project Ga0209599, IMG submission 187534) | Subsurface microbial communities from deep shales in Ohio, USA - Utica-3 well 1 S input2 FT (SPAdes) (version 2) ...
TCTACTATAGTTGTGAACCATCCTGCGGTGATAAACCGCTCTTTATTAAACGTTTTCAACATTTCTTGATGACGTTCATTGAACTTAGCAGCAAGATCACTCTGTAAACAACGAGTACCAATGTATTCAACTTTTAAATCCATGTAACCACGGCTAGAGTCCTTATTTTTCATACCAAATACACCATAGTGCATTAAGTAATGGAACGGTAACTCTCTTAGATCTTTATACAGTTTTTGTGTTACCGGGACTATCTTGAGGGTACGGAAATTAATAATTACACATTTACCATCATTCTGTCCTAACACAAACCCAATAGCTAAGTTACGCATCAAGTATTCAACGTGCTTTGTTCTTCTACGTAAATCTTGTTTAGCCATAGGTAATCCTTATTTACTTTGGTTCAAGTAACGTTAAATCTTCTACTTTAGCATCACGCCAGTTAACACGAGTAGTTGATGAATCTGAATGATAATCAACATATGAATACTCAACCTGAAGTATTAACTTACCAAAGAAGTTAGTACGAAATCTTGTTTTACCGGTTAAACCAGAATATTCAGATTTAACAACAAGGTCTATTAGTGTATCAGAGATTGTGTTTTTGCTCATTATCAATATCCTTTTTAACTTGTTCAATTAGAAAGTCTAATAACTCTCTACGATCACGACCATATTGGGTTTTAATATTCCATTTATGGAAGTTATAAAATGCACTGGATGCAGGTGTGTTAGTTTTAGTTGATGGTACTGGGAAATTAATAACACCTGAGAATTTAGGCCAAAATTCAAACTTACTTTTAATATACTTAGCTGAAGCTTCACCAAAATAACTACAGATACCATTACCCTTTGTTTTATAGTTTTTTGAGTAATGTTCTTTAATTTTAATTAAAGTATGTAAGATTAGTTTTTTATCTGCCGTGTATTCACATAAAATAGTCATATTAAATTTAAATCCTTGGTTTAAGGTACTTGTTCCTAAAACACAGACGCTATCTTGCTTTAGAGTTAAGACTACATTAAGCCAAAAATTCACTTTTTGACTTCTTTGAGATTAAGGGGAGAACTTCTATAGAAGTGTCCTAGTATAAAAAATAATGCCAATTACAGGTGCCGTAGGCACCCATAATCAGCAAATTATTAACAATTACCTATGACAATGGATATTCTGCTTTTGTCAATATCTCCAAAGCTAAATCATCACTTCTTTTTACTACGGTTATTTCTTGACCAGTAATTTCACTGAGAATATGAGATAACATATCACTAGCAGCGATTTCAGACAGAATACGTATATAAGTGGAACGAGCAGTATTCATATGTTTTGGACGAGCACCAAAGCAATCATGAATGGTGATCAGTTCAAACGCAGGACGGTTTAACAACTGTTCACAGCGAGCCATGATGTATACAAGGTACTGGTGATCTAAGCCATCAATAACCTCCGGTGTCCAGTTTACCAAGTCAACATGACTAATAAACATGGGTGGAAGCATGAATTCATTTGGTTCAATACCTTTAATAGAAAGGTAACAACGTAAACGATGAATTGACTCCATACCATCTACAGCACATCTCCGGGTCATCTCACGTACAATGAATCCATCGATGCTATGCACAACGTTAGCAGCCAAGCTAATACCGTATGTACTTTCCTTATTGATATAGGCTCTGTGAGTGAATGAGCAGTGTTCCAGCTCATCGATCTCAATCTTCTTATCTACCGCTTCAAGCACCGGTACGTAAGCTGTATGGCCATCTGGCAGCGTCCATTCATGAACCAGTACATTAGGGTTCCAACAGCTCTGAATGTCATTCATAGCCTCTACAGCACCCCCTAATTCTTTGTCCAGAATGTCATAGAAAGCATTTAATTCAGGAGTATCCTCACCGAATAATGCTTTTGGTTGTGCTTTAGAACCATAAAAATTGACCATAACGGGCTTTTTAACGTCTTCACGACTAACAGTATCACCAAGGTACTCAGACATACCTTTAGCAACCATTTCATATACATCTACACGAGAACCACCAAGTAAATTAGTGTTACGTGCAGTGTCATGACAACCAATGAGACAAGCAAGTATTTGTAAGCCTGAAGCAGTAGCATCAAGCATCATAAAGTAACCAGATGGGTTATTATCATAGAAATCACGTAAAGCCTGACAAGCCTTACGAAACATCATTGGTTCTTTTGCATTAACTGCATTTGTTGACTCTAACTCATAAATAGCACTGATAGTACCATTTACATTATTTGGTTGTCCTTGTTTAAAAGTATGAATTACATTGTTAACCCATACTATTCGTTTATTCCAATCTAAACGATCAAGACCATAAGTATTAGCAATAGCAATCTTAATGTAATCTTCTGAAGAGAATTGTTTCATTTATTGGTTCCTTAATAAACAAAGAGCCGGTTAAACCAGCTCTTCTTTCATTTCATCAATGGTTGATTGTAATGCAGTCTTACGTAACCATAACTGATATTGTTTCTGATTAGGTGTTTGCCTTGGTTGTCTTTTAAACGCAGAAGGATAATCTACCTTTGCTTTAGCCATTACTTTATTCTGATTTGGTATAGATAAATCTTCAAACTTCATAATTTACTCCATGTTTGATAATCAGCTTCAGTTAAGTGTTCTTCACTGATGTTTTGCTTATGTTCATGTTTAGCTAATAACTGTTTATGAGACTCACATGCATATTTTTTATGATTAAAGCAATCTTCACGATATACTGCTTTATCATTACACCATGAACATCTACTACCTAATTGTTTTTTATGTAAACGTTTCATAACAGTTCCTTATCAGCAAAGCTAATTAAAGCTTTCTTATAGTCAGTTGATTGAATGTTGACATGATAACCTTGACTGTATTTTCTACCACGTTTGTCATATTCCCAACGTAAATAGAATCTATTGTCATTATCTAATAAGAATTGATACACTTTAGATGAAGCAATCTGCATTCTATTAAATGCATTTACTTTATCTTGCGTATCTAACTCTTTATTTGGTTGTTCACTAAAACCTAAGATATATTCATCTAACGATAACGGAATAGCAGAAGCAATGTTAATTGCATCATAAGCTAATGGTTTATTGTGATGATTTACACTATTACCCAATATTAATGAACCCATTTCAGTCATAGTGTGATAAGTGTAATTCTCACTGACTTTAAATGGTTTACATACCATTGGTGGTAAATACTGGGTATCTGCAATCTTCTGTAATACAGATTCAGGCAATTCCCAGTGACTTTGTACCATCATTACACCAGTATCGCTTTCAGCTGCAACAACAACATCAAAGCAATCATCTTCACACATAACTGCCATAACTTCTGCAACTGTCTTCACAGCATCGAAAGTATCCATATTATTTAATTGGTTCGATAGTTTACCGGCAATAGCCTGATACGATCCAAACCCTTGGGCACATACCTCCAGCATGATATCAAACACAAGGTCATCAGGATTGCTCTCCAGAAGCCTTCCAATGCGTTCTTGTTTGCTAGGGTATGCCATGAGTCGGGTTACGTTCATCCACTGTCTTACAGCTTCCTGAGCGCTTGTAATGACATCCATGATTTCAGGAGTCTCACTAAGCTCTGCTTTTATCCAAGCACGAATGTTCTTGCGACTGAACTTATCTTCATAAGTCATCTGTTTTAAGCGTAAAAGGTTCACTATACGTTCTCCCACGGTGTTAAACCCTACATACTCCGAAGGAGTAACAGGGTTTACGATGAAAAGGAACTGTCTACGGAGTAAATGAACAGGAAAAAACAAAGGCTACCCGAAGGTAGCCAATTGTGATTACAGAGGAATATCTTTTGATGTTTCCTCTTCTGGCTTAGCCAGTGACACTGTTGCGTTCAGAACGAATGTCATTGTGGTTGGGATCTCTTCACCGGCTGCTGCCGCTGCTTCTTGTGCAGCACGAAGCTTATTCAGCATAGAACGGTGAATTTGTTCTTCATCGAACAGCGCAACACCTTTCTTAAAGCGGTGATCGTTACCAACAGCATCGGTGATGCTCAGATTACACCAACCATCAGCTTTTGGCTGAGTTGTAGCAGGAGTTGTTTTTGAAGCGGTTTTTGGGGCTTTGACTAAAGACATGATTAACTCTCCAAGAGTATATACGGCACAATTGCCATACATACGCCGAAGGCGCAAAAACACCAACCGAGATAACCTCGGCTAGTGTAATGCTACTTAATCAAGTGTGACACCTACGCTATAGGTAGGATATGAGAAATCATACTGTTCAGAGAAGTCTTCTGCATCAGTAGTTTCATATACGTCATCGATATCCATTTTAGTGTACCTTACCATCTGTTTGATGGATTGTTGCGTTGTTGAGTGAATTATTGTTTATATCTGCCAGTGTGTCAAGAATTAATTGGTGTAAATCACCTAATTGTTCTTTTGAGTACATCTGAAGCATTACTTTACAGATACCCATAATTTCCTGAGACACAAAGTGCAGCAGATCATTACCGGTATCAAACATGTTTTTACCACTATATTCATTGATATGCTCAACGAAGTTATTGGCAATAACATCTTGTGTCATCAGTAAATGCTCATACATACCCAACCGATAAATCAGTTGACCACTGAAGTCTTCTAAGCTTGGTTTAGACAAGTTTGCTCTCCAATTCTTCGGTTAATTGTTTATTCAGTTCTTCGATAAGCCAATGCAACAGCATATAACGCTTCTGGTTATACCACAGCTTACCGTTACTCTTCTCTTGATCGTACTCAGGGTATCCACCGACAGGGAACATCAGATCAGGCTTACCATGTCTATTTAGATGAACATCGGGCCAATTAGCGTATATCTTACGTAATACCTTACCATTACTTAAGGTGCTTAAGTTGAGACATATACCAAATTGTGGATAGAAATCACCTTTATACTTTGGTTTATCAGTATAACGATACTCAATCATGTTATGTCTAATTCGCACCAAGTCAGACCATAGCTGACCTTTATCTGATTTAGCCAGCTTACGTGTCCAATAGATAGACTTTACACAACGTACAAACTTCTTAATTAGGTTCATTTAACTTATCCTCCAAGTATTTAATTGAGAACTCCAGCAGCTCTAACCTACGAAGGTTAGTCCACTGAGTCTTATTCATGAACTCATCGTAATAACGTTCATACGGTACAACACAATTAATAGTGTCTTTGTTACCTTCAAGATCAAGACGACAGTTAGGCCAAATTCCACAAATAGATTTAAATAAATAGTTAATTTCAGGATTAATGTGATTGTTATCGTCTAAGTAATAACTAATAAATCTACAGATACCGGCAGCATTAAGTAAGTTATACTTTGTTGGTTCATTTTTATGTAACTTCAACACATCTGCTTTAAGCTCAAGCAGAATAGTCAATAACAGCTGTAAGACTTCCTTATTCATTTTCTAACCTCATGATTAACCAGTTTAACAACTCAATACGTTTAGGATTAGTCCACATAGTGTTGTTAAAATTATCTTTATCGTATTCAATAATACCACCAACAGGAAATAACCAAGAAAACTTCTTAGGCCATTCCATCATTAACTGATGTAAATAATCCATTGAATGTAGGAGGTATTTGCGGTTAGCTCCTAGTAATAAAAGTTTAATGTTGTGGCAGATACCCTCATCACGAACAACAGCACCATTATCACGAATGCTCATAAGAGCAGTTAACAAATTACGTTTAGCTATGTTATACATTATTCGTTCTCCAGTTGAGTTATTAACCAGTTAAGTAACTCGATACGGCGTGGATTACGCCATATCGTATCGTTTATTAATTCATAATTGTATTCATCAACACCACCTATAGGATAATATACAGATGGGTGTTTGTTAGGCCATTTACGCATTAAACAATCTAAAGCTTTAAGTAGTTGATAGTTTACTTTCATTAAAGGTCTTGTTAATCGACTTACATTGTAACAAATACCATCAGTTCTTATTGGAGCACCAACATCACGAATATGACGTAATGTATCCAATAAGATACGTTTATTGACACTATTCATTGTTAGCTACCTCAATTAAGTAGTTAAGTAACTCAATACGCTTAGGGTTAATCCATAATGTATTGTTATTGCGTTCATCAAAGTACTCAGTAGAGCCACCTACAGGAAATGTGGTGTCTTCAACACCAGTAAAATGATTGGTGTAACAGTTAGGCCATGTAGCAACCATTTCATCGAATATACGATGAATACGGTTACACACATACTTCTTACGTAAGTCAACTCGATCATCAAAACACTCAAGATACTTATCTATGTGATGAGCAAATACACCACAAATACCATATTTATTACCCATTTCATTGGCAATATATAATTCACCAGCAATATACTGACAGTTTGTTTGGTCTAAAGCATAACGAATAGCTGCTACAGCATCTGCACTGATGCATTTATCTAATTCACCAATTGAATTAGGTAAGAATGAAGTGATAGTAGGTAATTTCATGATTTATTCCTCAGAGTTAACGATAATTGCTTCTTTACCAATGTAAAACCCAAAACCAGTACCTAAATAATCTGAGTCAAGGGAATTAAACCAATTACTAAAAGGTAATGAACGCAATACACTACCATGTATATCTATTACACTTTCATCGAAGTAAATACCATCGATGGGTTCAGTAGGGAACTTAACATTCCCTAAGTTGCTATAATTACCGTCATTCAAAAGAATAACTCTAACTTTATCGCCTTTGTTCATTGTATGTTCTCCCAAGAACAGTTAAGTAATTACATTCACCATTAGAACGCCGTAGGCGGTCATGGTGATAATTATTGATTAATAATCCATTAATGCTCCGAAGGAGCAATATACTCAAACATTAGAATGTGTTGATATTAGCAATATGTTAACGGTGTATTGAGGATAAAGGGTAGGTTAAGGGGATAGATAAGGTGTGGAATTGATTAAGGGAAAATGAGAGAGATAGAGATAGAAATGATGAAATACAGGTTAGATTAGAGGTAAACAACACTTAATCAACTAAAAGCAGGTTAGATTAGTACTTTCACTAGGAAATACTCATATCTCTTACGTATATGCACTATTACTCACTAACTAGTTGATATTAACTCTAGATAAATATTAATAAATTTACTTGACAATACTAATATCTATATATACACTCCGTTCTTAAGAGAACAGGGAATATAGATATATAAATAACTATATATATATAAATAAGAATAAGTATAATCTTACTTATCTATCTATCTTAGTTCTCTTGTGTATTGTGTGTATTGCTCTTATGTGTATAAATAAATAAAGAGTCAATTAAGACTCTTTACCTACTAATAAATAACCTACAGCTAGTATTACTACTGTAAAGATTACCTCTGATATAGCAGCTATTAATGGTTCCATTACTATTCCTTAGAGTGATTATTAAAGGGTACTAGATTACTCTAATACCCTTGGTAATTACTCTTTATCAGCTTCTTCAGCTTCCTTAGCTAATTTCTTCTGTAAAGCAGCTAAACGAGCTTTACCTGTAGCAAGAGTTTCCTCTTGTTCCAGTTTAGTTTCTACAACCAATGATTCAGTTGTCATCTCTACAACTTCTACAACGTTCTCTACTGATTTGAGAGTACGAACAGTTACAGACACAACAGCATTGATTACAGTACCAACAGCTTTAAAGATATTCATAGGATTTCCTAATTAGATTGAGTTATAGACATACCGTCGTATATCCATCACACCGCCGAAGGCGTATACCATGTCCATAGGGTACATAGAGCTATGAGAGCATAGGAGAGCCATAGAGCAATGGTGAGGTGAGAGCAGTACCATGACAAGGGAGAAGGGTAGATGATGCAGCACAGCTTGATACAGTGAGGATGGTGAGGGATAGGATAGGTATGAGGTGGGGTGGGTGTTGAGAAATCTCAATTCCAGTAATTGACCGGGGGGGATATTCCGCTTTTGGTTGTTAGAATGGTAAGTAATACCTTTGTACTAATATAACATTTTTCATAAAAACCCGACTTAAAATATTAAAAATATCTATCCTCCCTATATGTTCACTTTACCTATTATTAATTTTAATTCCCTCTATCTTGTAATACTTAATACCTAATAATCAAAAGGTTTCACCTCGAAGTCTTATGCGAAGCATAGCGGAGCATAAAAGACGGGAGAGGTGAAACCTTAATGTTGCATTAAGACTAAGGTTCATCTATCCTCCCTATAAATAAACAGGAGTTGTATATGAATACTAGTGTATCTACCCATATAGAGTTAATGACAGCTGATGAACTACGTGATGCTTTACCTAAACACTTAGTTCAAGGTGTAAGTCAACAAGTATTAGATAATATCAATGATATTATTCATGATCCAGATATGATGGATCACTTTAAAGATAATATGCTTAATTATGTCAAAATATTAAGTACTGGTAAGTATAAGATTACTGATTACATTAATGCTGTACATTATGTTAGTTTTAAGCTTATTGGTTTTAATAATACAGAATCTTACGCTAAAGTGTTTCCTGATCGGTATCAACGTTTACTTGATATGGATAAGTCACCTAAACAGATAAGTTCTTATGTTGCTAACTATAATAGTAATGAGTTAGTAAATAGAATCTGGGAACAAACTTTAATTCCTACTCATGTTCTTAATGCTCATCATTTCCAACAAGCTATTAATGTTCAAGTAGACTTGATGCTTAACAGTGCTAGTGACAAAGTTAAGTCTGATGCAGCTAATAGTTTATTAACTCATCTTAAAAGACCTGAAACAGTTAAGATGGAGATTGATATTGGCAATAATACTGGTGGTGTGATCAGTGAGTTGAATAAGACTATTCAAGAGTTAGTTGCAGCACAACGTACTAGTATTATGTCTGGTTCTCAGACTGCTCATGATATTGCACAGGAAAAGATTATTAATGGATCTTGTGAGGAAGTAGAATGAGTAAGAAGGTAATAGATTACTTAAATGCTACAGATTACTCAATTGATCCTAATTATGTACCTACTGAGTTTGCACTACACTTTGTAACGTTTATTAAGTTAGTTAATGGTGGGGCTGGAGAAGAGAACAAAACACCTGTGCTACATCTTAGAATGTTGGATCAGATTGGTACAGGTGAGAGTGCTATTCTGAATATGATTCACCGTGGGGCTGCTAAAACGACTGTATTCGGTGAATATATGTTCCTTTATCTGGCTTGCTTTGGAGAGCTACCTAATTTTGGTACTGTTGACTTTGCTATTTATGTTTCTGACAGTATTGATAACGGTGTGAAGAATATGCGTAAGAACTTGGAGTTTCGTTGGGAAAACTCTAAATTCTTGCAACAGATGGTGCCAGAAGCTAAGTTTACTGACATTGAGTGGCAGTTTACTAATGCAGAGGGTAAAAGATTTGTAGTTAAAGGGTATGGTGCTAAGACTGGGGTACGGGGTTCCAAATCAATGGGTAAACGTCCACAGTTAGCAGTACTTGATGACTTAGTATCGGATGAGGATGCACGAAGTGCAACAGTAATATCTAGTATTGAAGATACTGTATATAAAGCTGTTGACTATGCATTACACCCAACTAAACGTAAGATTATCTGGTCTGGTACGCCGTTTAATATGCGTGACCCTTTATATAAGGCTGTTGAGTCAGGAGCGTGGGCTGTTAACGTATATCCTGTGTGTGAGAAGTTTCCATGTGATAGAAAAGACTTTAAAGGTTCTTGGCCTGATCGCTTTGATTACGATTACGTGTTAAAGCAGTACACTAAAGCTGTAAAGTCAGGTAAGGTGGATACATTTAACCAAGAGTTGATGCTACGAATCATGAGTGATGAAGATAGATTAATATTAGATGCAGATATACAGTGGTACTCTAAAGTAGCACTTATGGCTAACAAAGGTGTGTTTAACTATTATATAACTACTGACTTTGCAACTTCAGAGAAAGAAGCAGCAGACTTAAGTGTTATTTCTGTTTGGGCTGTTAATAGTAGTGGTAGATTCTTTTGGATAGACGGTATTGCTAAAAGACAGCTTATGGACAAGAACTTAGATGATCTTTTTTCATTGGCTCAAAAATATAAGCCTATGGGCGTTGGTGTTGAAGTATCAGGACAACAAGGTGGTTTTATTCCTTGGATCCAAAAAGAAATGGTAACACGGAATATCTTTTTTACATTGGCTTCAGGAAATAACAATAGTAATCCGGGTATTAAACCAACAACGAATAAAATGGAACGATTTAACGTAGTTGTGCCGTGGTTTAAACAGAAATTATTTTTCTTTCCTGCTGAAATGAAAAATGATCCAACAATGGTAGAAGCAATGACAGAACTTGAATTAGCTTCACCTTCTGGATTTAAATCAGCTCATGATGACTTTATTGACACCATTTCTCAGTTAGGGTTGATGCAAGTATGGTTGCCGTCTGATGAGGTACAGATGAACAAGAATGGTGATACCGATATTTGGGAAATTCAGGAGGAAGAAGTGTCTTATCGTATTGGCTCCTATTTGGGTTAGTGTATACTTAAGGGGTTGATCAACGAGGTTAGCCCCATGAAAATAAGACGAATAATCGAGCACTTAGAACACGGTGTTTTAAGTAAAATCAATTTAGGAGGTAACACTTCAATGGGTGTTACTTCTTACAACTATCCCGCACTAATTAGCGCAATTGAACTTGGTTTAATTGAGTTATCCCAGTTATTTGACCTAAAACAACGTGAAACCTTCTTAAAGCAAGAAGATCATATTAAGGTTTATGAGCTGGACGTTAAATACGCTGTTACTAATACAACTTCAACAGCAACGTATAAGTATATCAAAGACAGTGTAGATAATCCTTTTAATGGGGATATTTTACGTATCGAAGCTGTTTATGATGAATTAGGTAATAAGTTATCCTTAAATGATGATAATGATCCAGATAGTTTGTATACGCCTAGCCTTACCAGTATACAGGTGCCTAGACCTAATGGACAAAACACTTTATGTATCATATATAGCGCTGGTGTTGTAGAACTTCGTAAGACAGGAGATAACCTGTTAGAACAAGAAGTATATTTACCTAACTCGTTATTACAAGCATTGACTATGTTTGTAGCAGCACAAGTAGTAATGGGTAAAGATTCTTTAGAAGCTAAGAACGAAAGTATGGTGTTTGAGCGCAAGTACAAAGAAGCTGTAGCTACTGCAATGAATTACGGTGTAAAAGCTTCAGATAACACAAACAATATAAATTTGGAGCGTAAAGGATGGGCATGAAACCTTCAATACCAGATGATGGTGCTGTAGATTCCCAGATTGGTACAGCCTATGATGTGGTTAAGACAGTTGCAGATAACTTACCTGCTTTATTGGAGTTAGCTGAAGATTTTGATAATTTAGAACAGAACTTCGTACCAAAAACACGTACTATTAATGGTAAGGACTTAACTGCTAATATTGTAATTAACTATAGCGATTTAGGTAATATTCCAGCTACTTTGACTGATTACAGTAATGGTATTGCTTCTGCTGGTACTGGTATCTTTAAAAAGACAGCTGCGGGTGTTTGGTCATTTACCTCATTAGTAGCAGCAGATATTCCTGCTTTGGATGCAGGTAAAATAACAAGTGGTATATTACCGGTTAGTTTGGGTGGTACTGGTAGAAACGATAACAAGTCATCTGCTTGGATCAGCGCAAGAACTTTTACTATTGGTTCAACAGGTAAAAGTGTAGATGGTAGTGCGGCAGTTACATGGACATTGGCTGAGATCGGTGCTCAACCGGTAGATGCTACATTAACTGCGATGGCTGGGGTTACTACAGCAGCTGATCGGTATATTTATTTTACTAATTCAGATGTAGCAGTAGCAGGAACTATTACTACATTTGGTCGATCATTAATTGATGATTTGGATGCTGCTGCTGCAAGAAGTACTTTAGGTCTTGGTAGTGCTGCAACACAAGCATCCACTGCATTTCAGACAGCAGATGCAACATTAACAGCTATTGCTGGGTTAGTTACAGCAGCAGATAAAGGTATTTACTCAACTAGTGCAGATACATTTGCTACTTATGACTTGTCTGCATTTGGTCGTAGTGTGAGCGCAACTGCTAACGCAACAGCGTTAAATACACTATTGGGTGTAAGAACTAAAGCTGATCAAGATATACTTGCAAATATTCTTAGTCGTGCAACTGTAGATTATGATTTTTTTACAGGTATTTACAAGAAATACCAAGATAGGTATTTAACTCAGTTACCTTTAAATGATTTGTTTACTTTTAATCGTTCAACAGCTTCTACTGCTGAACATCCATACGGTTTAGTGACATATGATATTAATGAGCCAGTAATTGCTTATAATCCTGTAAATGGTGATCGACTTGGTTTACGTGTTACTCCACAAAATACTAACCTGCTATTGAACTCACAGTTTGTTGGTGCAAATGGAGAAACTGCTGCTACTGGATGGGCAATATTCTCAAACAGTGGAATTACAACAACTGAAGCCAGCTCCCGATATGCAGGTGCAACAAGAATTAAGCACACTGGCAATTTACAAAGGGAAGCTTATTACAGAGCAGTAACTTTGGCTCCGTTGCAAACGTATGTGTTTAGTGTTTATTTTGCTGCTGGTACAATTGCTGACGGCAATGTACTGCGCGTTTTAGGTGAAAGCGGCGATACACCTACCGGAGTAACTACACTTGCCGGATCAAGCGTTACTGGGCCGGGTGTTTACAGTATAACTTTTACAACTGGTGCCGTTGGTGGGACTTATGGTGTTTATGTGGGGCTGGGTTGCACAGGTAACGCAACGGGTACAGTGATTCACGAAACGCCTCAATTGGAGCTTAATCTGGTTCCAACCGCATACACCCCGACACCTGTTGGAGCTACACAATCAAGAACAACTGATAATATTGTTGATAGTTGGGTAAATTTACCTGAATTCACTTTATTGTTTGATATAGCGGATAACGGAACAAATGATTTTACTGTTGTCGGTGGTGCTGGCAACACTTTTAATGACTGTGTTTATGCGGCTGATACAACATGGAATATTCGTAATAACAATGCAGTTGTGGCTACTTTGAACAGTGGTGTAGTAACGAACCAACGTAACTGTATTGCCTTGCGCTGTAAAGCTGGTGACTACGCTTCGTTTCGGAATGGGGTAAAGGTTGCAGCAAGTTCAGCAGCAACTGGGCCTGCGCAAAACATGGCACGTTTTAAAATTGGTTCCGCACCTTGGGAAACAACTGCCACCAACGCAAATACAACAAACCTGACTTATAAGCGGGTAACTATCATCCCAAGAGCATTGACTGATGCCGAAGCAATCCTGTTGACTCAGTAAGGAATTATTATGACGAATATTGTTGCTACTGGCATATCCAGTAAATTAAATGACGCTGCAAAACAAACCATTCGAGATAACATTGGTTTCGATGCTGGTGTTTTAAAGTACAATCAATTCATGCAATCATTGAAAAAGAAGGCTACTTTATGGCTAGACTTTGCAAACAATGAACATAAAGTGTATGAACAATACGGTTTAACCACAAAGGTTCTTACTGATGCAATTACAACTGCTCGTGCAAGTAATGCAACGTATGATGCTCCAACAGGTATTGCAACAGCTGCTGCAAATATACCTCGTATTACATATGATCCGTTGACTGGTTTATGTCTTGGTTTAGAAGTAGAAGAAGCAAGAACTAACTTATTTCTACATAATAGTGATTTTGCCAATGCAGCATGGTCACAGTCGCCTGATGCAGATGTCAACGTTACATCAAACACAATTACAGCACCGGATGGCACATTAACAGCTGATAAGTTTTTTGAAGCAACAACTACAAACACATTTCATGATATTTTTCAAAATATCAGTTATACGGTAGGTTTGAGATATTGTTTCAGTGTTCATGTAAAAGCAAGCGAACGGAATCGTTTACGTCTTGCTTTTGGTGGAACTGGTGCATTTACTTCAGAACGTTTTGTATCAGTTGATTTGGTTGCAAAAACTGCCACTGCTGGGGGCACGGGTGCAACAGTAGGTATACAAGAACTGCCTAATGGTTGGTTTCGTGTTTGGGTTTGTGCAACTGCTGACGCGACAGGATCAACTCCAACTTTTGTACGGTTAAATGACGCATTTTCAGGTTCTATTTATCCGGGTGTTGTAAACAGTGGTTTGTTTTTATGGGGTGCTCAAGTTGAAGCAGGAGTGTTTCCATCAAGTATTATCCCAACTACAACGACTGCACAAAGCAGAACTGTTGATACTATAAGTAGAACTGTTGCAGCAAACACAGAAGGAACTATTATTTGTGTTTGCCAAGGTCCAGCTGGCGTAATTGGAACCAACCAAGCAGCATTTGCATTAACTGATGGAACTGCAAATAACCGAGTTGTTATTCGTAGAAATAATGCAGATGCAGGCAGTCAACACTTAGTTATCTCAGCAGGAACTAACGTTGCTCAAGTTAACACTGCACCAAAAGCTAACGGACAAAGAACTGTTTTTGCATTTAGTTGGAAAGAAAACCAGTTTTTATCAACTGAAGATGGTGTAATTGTTTTAAACGATGTATCTGGTGCAGCTCCAGTTAATTTAACGCAATTGGGTATTGGTAATTCCGGTCCAGCTTTTGCGGGTGCAGAAAGTATTAACGGAACCATTGAACTAATTGCTATGATTCCACGGGCATTAACAGCAGCAGAGTTACAGCAGGTGAAATTATGAAACCGATGGTTAAAACAGGTATTGCACACGCAGTTGTATCAGTTGGATTACAACTTATTTTCGCAGCATACTTATATTATGTTCACGGCTTTAATGTTGAGCATGGGGTATTAGCAGGCGGTATTGCCGCTTGTACTGGGTATGTATTCCGTGAAATGGCTCAACACGAATACAAAGGTGGTGGCCCAACTAAAGTATCTGGGACTTATGGTTTATTAAACCATTGGACTTTAGATAGTATTATTGATGTTTTATTTCCAATCATTGCAACAGGTGGCGTATGGATATTAGTGAAATTGGTTTAATCTACGATATGACAAACCCAGAAGAACCATTAGCGTTAGAAGGGTGGCATGTAAATACATTACAGCCTATTGATAGTGCTGAAGAGTTTTTGATTACAGTTAACTCACCGAGTCATGGATTTTTTGGTGTTCCTAACGAAAGTGTGTATCACTACAAATTTAGTTCAAAAGAACAAGCACAAATGTTTTTAAATACAGAAGAGGTGGTTTAATGGATATGTTAATGATGGCTTTGCAGAATAAAGGTATTATGCTTTTATCTGATCTGTTTTCAGCAGCAATGGGTTTATTAATGCTGTTATGTTGTATGTTAGTTGGTGCAAAATTATTAGGAATTGATATTTATGCTGCAATCGATAAAGTTGAAAATCATCCTGTTGCATATGCAATTCTTGTTACTGGGCATTTCCTTGGTGCTGCCTACGTACTCGGTTGCACATTCACTGTATGATAAGATGATAGCCGCTTCTGCGGCTACTTATATGCCTGAAGTTGATTGGTTATTATGGAAAGCGCAAGTACATACAGAAAGTGCATTTAACCCAAATGCAAAATCACCTGTAGGAGCGCAAGGGTTATCTCAAGTAATGCCGGGTACATTTATGCAAATTAGTAAAGAATCCGGTATTAATAATAACCCTTATGACCCACAGACTAATTTAATGGCAGGTGCGTACTATATGGCTAAAATGCGTCGTATATTCAAATCACCAAGACCTGATATTGAAAGACATAAGTTAGCTGTAGCAAGTTATAACGCAGGAGCAGGACACATCATTAAAGCACAAGCTTTAGTTGGTAATCCGCCTGAATGGAAACCAGTAGCAGATGTATTACCTAAAATAACTGGTAAACATGCAAAGGAAACACAGAACTATGTTGAAAGAATATATCGAACCTATCAAGTTTATTCTATTGGTTCTACTTATTAGTGGTTCAGGTTATTTAGGTTATGACTACGCTAATAATAAGTGGGAAAAGAAAGAAAGTGAAACTATCGCTACTCAAGCTAAAATGATTAGTGATTTACAAGAAAAGTATCGATTAATTGAGAGTAAGACACAAAATGAATTTACAAAGATTGACAACAGCGATCAACACAAGATTTTGGCTTTACAAAGTGCCATTGATACTAACGAGTCTGTTATTGATAAGTTGCGCGCAGAAATTACCAAATATAAAGGAATGTCCAAAATATCCACGAATACCGGAGTTAACAGAGAATTCGCGGCAACAGCCACTACCGCTGTACTGTATGCCGAATTGTTTGGACGCGCTAACGAAAGAGCAAGAGACTTGGCTATTGTTGCTACAGACACCAGAAACCGAGGATTAAGCTGCGAAGCTAAATACGATGCTATTTATCAGCAACAGTTTACCTTTTAAATATCATCATGTTAGATTGAAAAGGCTTAGTCATACTAAGCTTTTTTCATTTTAATAAGGATGGGTTATGAAACAAAGTTCGTATTCACCGTGCAGATCTGAAAGACTTGGGCCACGTAAATACCGGTTACTGGAAGATTGGATTACGCCTTATGGGGTGATCCCCAAAGGGTTTGTGTGTGATGGGGTAACTACTTCAGGATTGCGCTTCCTAGCCTCTCCGGGAGGCTCTCTGTTTGAAGCCGCTGTCGTACACGACTGGTTGTATAAAAACGCTGTACGTACTAAGAGCTTTGCGGATAAAGCATTCTATCAAACAGCTCTGGCCTATGGGGTTCATGCTATCCGAGCGGAGATCTGTTATCAGGTTGTTCGGTTGTTTGGACGGGGCAACTACTGAGCCAAAATAAGTAGCCTTCGGGCTACTTTTTCTTATCGTGCGATCTGCCTTGTGTTAAAGTTACATAGACTGAAAATCCCATAAAATACATAAGGACAGGTCATGCAAGTAGATATGAATACAATCTTATTATTTCTGCTGGGTGCATTACAAGCTTGGTTTTGGCAAGATAAAGCTCGTGACGCAGCAGAAAGAAAGGAAATGAAAGATTCTATTAAAGTAATGGAACAAATCTTATATAAGATGCAATCGGAATTAGCTGTATCACGATTTGCTTTGTTTAACAAAGAAAACCCAACAGGTAATACCAAAAATGAACAGTAAACCGTATAACGTTTTAATTATTGATGATGATGAGTTTGTAGCAAGATACCTTAAAGGTATTTTTGAAGATGAGGGGGATGTAGCACATATTTGTACAAATCCTGATTTAGCCTTGGCATTAGCTAAGCAATACATGCCACAGTTGATAATTATTGATGTACATATGACACCAACATCAGGATTTGAAGTAGCACTTCAGATCAGGGCTGATAAAGCTCTTCAGGATGTACCACTAGTATTTATTTCTGGTTCAGATGATAAAGATACTGGTTTATTGGCATTTACTGTAGGTGCTACAGCATTTCTTAAGAAACCTATTAATGCAAGACAGTTAATTGAAGAAACAGGTATCATGAAAGATATTTGTCAATTATCTCGAATTGCAAGAACAATTACAGGTAAATAATATGGCAGCAGTTCGCTATGACTTCTGTGTAAAGCAAGGTGCTAAGCATACCTTTCAATTAGATAAAAAAGATGGTTTTGGTAATCCAAAATCACTTGTCAATTATCTTGGTAAAATCAAGATTAAAAAACGACATTCCGATTTAACTATTATTGGTGAAGCGCCTATTACATTTTTAGATGCACCAAATAGTAAAATGGAAATTGTTATTCCAGAAACAATGTTTAATGGCCTACAAATTGTAAATCCTAATTCTAGTATTAAAGATACCGCTGTATACGATTTATATTTGTATAAACTTGATGGTACAACAGAAGTGGATATTGATCCTTTACTTGAGGGTGAAATTACTATTTCAGCTAAGGTGTAACAATGGAACAGCAGATTATTACAGAAAATACCGTTGAACTGGAAGTTCAAGCAGTTGATCAACCATTAGTCAGTATAACTGAGTCTATTACAAGTGAAGCAATTCATTTAGATTCAACTGTAGATGTTAAGGTTGTTTCAGAAGAATCTGCTGTTCTTTTAGTTTTAACAGAAGGTGGATCGTTATATAAGTATGCTGTAGCCAATGGTTATAGTGGTACTGAATTAGAGTGGATGACAGAACTACTTGATAGCAAAGCTTCAGTAGAGTTTGTTGTAACAACGATTGCAAATGAACAAGTTGCTTATGCAGCTGCATTACTTGCTTTAAAAACAGAAGTTGGTGATACATACGCAAGTAATATTCATTTATCTGAAGTTTTGGCTCAAAGGGATTTAGCTAGAGCAATCGATTATCAAAACCTAGAAGCCAAGATAAATACAGATGTGCAAGCAAGTTACACATCTTTAATTGATGTATTAGCTACTAACAATCTTGCGTACACACAAGCTATAAACACATTAACAGCTGATCTTGGTTTATCTGAATCAAGAATAGATAATGTTGAGATTGCTATTGTAACTGAAGGTCAAGCACGAGCTGCGGCTATCAGTAACTTAAGCAGTACACTAAATAATAGAATCACTGCTGAAATAGGTACTGTACAAGAGACAATAGTAACAAATGAACAAGCTACAGCTACACGGTTTGTAAATTTGTCTACTTCATTCAATAACAGATTTGATGCTGAATTAATTGTTATTAATACAGCAATAAGTACAGAAACTAATGCAAGAGCTTCTCAAATAGAAACATTACGGGTAGATTTTACATCTGGATTGGAAGCAGTACTTACAGAAGTTAATGAAGTTAGGATTGACATTAGTGGTAATACTTCAGCTATATCTAGTTTAAGTGGTATGGTAAATAACCCAACAACAGGGTTAGTAGCATCATTTAATAGAGCTAATCAAGCATATACACTTGCTGATAATACAGCAGGTAGTTTGTCTGTTATAGAAGGTAAAGTAAATAATCCTACTACTGGTTTAGCTGCAACATATGCATTTGTACAACAGGTAGAAATTAATGCTAGTACTAATACAGCTACTGCAATTAATAGTTTACGTAATGAAATTACTGCTCCAAATGCAGCATGGACAGCAAATAATACATTTATTCAATCTATTGATTCAAAGGCAGGAAATGCGTTAACTAATGCTGCTAATGCACAAAGTAGAGCAGATACGGCATTTACTAATGCAGGTAATGCACAGACAGCAGCTAATAATGCTAATGCGGAATTATTGGCTATAGCTTCTGATGCTGTATTAAGTAAAGGTGAAAAACCAGCTGTTATTTTAAATTTAACTAACATATTAAATGAACAAGCAGGTATTACAGCAGAAGGTGTACGATATGGTATATCGACTCAACGTACTAATTACACTAATGCTATTAATACACTTAATACGTATCTTAATGGGTTGTCTCCTTCGTATAGTGATACTACACAAAATACACCCATAGTTGCTGCAACGTTCAGACAAAGATTTTCTGATGTGTATTCAACAAGACAAATTTTGTTAGATGCTATTGCAGCAGCAGCTAAAGTTTTAGCAGATAACGCTAAAACAGCAGCGGATAATGCACAAGGTACAGCTAATAACGCTGTTACGTTAGTAACTGATTTAAGTAATAATTTAGAGAATACAGTAAGTGGATATATTGCAGGCAATTCTTTAATTTTAGAAATACAAGATGATTTAGAAGGAAACATACTTGCAACTAGTACATTAAGTTCTACTGTTACATCTTTAGATGGTTGGAAAACTAATACGGCTTCTGTGCAGTTACAGACGCACACAAATCAATTAGGTACTCTTGAATCAAGAGCTTTTATTGGTGTTAGTGCTACCGCAGGCGGTAAGGCTGTTGTTGCTGGTTTAACAGTTAATTCAATTAATTACTCATTAAGTTTTCAAGGTGATATATTTGAGTTAGTTAATACTAGTGGAGTACAACAACTTTATTATGATACCGCACAAGCACAATGGAATTTTGCAGGTAGTCTTGTAGCAGCATCATTTAAAACAGCTACTAGTGGTTATCGAGTAGAAATGGATGGTACATCTAACTTTCCTATTTGGTATGGTCAAGGTACTAAAAATAGCAGTAATGGTTTGTTTTATACTGATAAAAGCGGTAACGTAGTGATGCAAAACGCCACTATGTATAATGCATCTATACAAGGTAAATTAGTAACAGATAGTGGTACTGGTATTCGTACAGAAATTGTAGATGATGGTACTTATTTAATTTGGATCGGTAGTGGTGCTAAAACAGACGCAAATGCTATTTTCTGGATTAAAAGAAATCAAACTGGTTTTATCAGTGGTGAGTTTTTCCAAGGTGAAATTATAGAAACTAAGTATGCTACATATAGCAGTACTGCAAATGAGGCTGCTCTAGCAACTATTTATAATCATAGTTCTGCTGGTAAAACAATGGAACTTACGGGCAATGGTAACGCACGTATTCAATCAGGGCCGGGTACAGGCGATTTAAGTGCAATTATAATAGAAGCTACTTGTACTCTGTATAGTGATGGTAATGTAATTGCCAGTAATACTGTACAAGTAAGAGGAATATATAACATAGATTTAAATAGAACAAACTGGTTTTTGTCTTATCCTCTTACTGGTATAAGAACAGGCCAAGGTGTAGGTATACATACGGCGCAATATCAAGTTACATTTGCTCCTATTAATGGTAGTATCAGTGGTATGGTTTACTTAATTAAAAACTGTTCAGTTAAAACTTTTGAAAATAAACTGGAATAAAATAAAATGACAGATAATGTATTAGCAATTAAAGACGATGAGTTTGAGAAATTAGGTGTACCTGAAGATAAACCTAAGTCACATAAATTTACTGACTGGAAAAAAGAACCTAGTGTTGAAGACTTACGGCGTGATATTACTGATTCAGCAGTAGAACATAAAAACCATGTAGCTGATGTAACTAATTGGCTGGATGCTTTATTTATTCGTGGTAAACACCAACCAGCTAAAAGTAAAACACATAGTAGTGTACAACCTAAAATTATTCGTAGACAGGCTGAATGGCGTTACGCTTCATTAGTAGAACCATTCTTAAGTACAGATGATTTATTTAATATTGATCCTGTTGCTCATGATGACACGAAAGCAGCAGAACAGAATCAATTATTATTAAACAATCAAATTAACACAAGAATGAACAAAACTAAGTTCATTGGTGATTATATTCGTACAGCTGTAAACGAAGGTACTGTTGTTTGTAAAGTATCTTGGGTTTATGAAGAACAAGAAATAGAAATTGATGTACCTAACTATGTTGTGCAGATGGATGAGTCTGAAAGCACAGCACAGATTATCCAATCACTTATTAATGAATATAAGATGGATAGTGAAGTATTTAATGCTAATACGTCACCTGAATGGATTGAAGCTGTAAAATTAAGTATGGCTACCGGCACTGTACATGCTCCTATTGAAGATGGTACTAAAAAAGCTAAACAGATGGTTAGTAAACGTAATCATCCTTGGGTTGAGGTATTAGGGTATGAAGAGGTTATTGTTGATCCAACATGCAAAGGTGATGTCGATAAAGCTAACTTTGTTATCCACGTATTTGATACATCAATGGGTGAATTAAAGAAAGCAGGTATTTATCACAATTTAGATCTTATTGACGTGAGTGCATCTGAATCTGTTGGTTCAAGTGACTTTGAAAACACTCGTAATACCACATTCCAGTTTTCTGATAAGACACGTAAGAAATTACGCGCACATGAGTACTGGGGTTACTACGATGTAGAAGGTGATGGTGTTTTGGTGCCTATCGTAGCTACTTTTGTTGGTTCAGTGATGGTACGGTTAGAAAAGAACCCATACCCAGATCAAAAGCTTCCTTTTATATTGGTTCAGTATTTACCAGTAGTAGGCGGTGTATATGGTGAAGCTGATGCAACATTAATGGAAGAGAACCAACGTATTATTGGTGCTGTTACTCGTGGTGCTATTGATTTGCTTGCGAGATCAGCAAATGGACAAATTGGTTATCGTAAAGATGCTTTAGATTATTTAAATAGACGTAAGTTGGTTAATGGTGAAGATTATGAATTTAATCCTAACGTTAACCCAGAACAAGCATTTCACATGCACAAGTTCCCAGAGATTCCTAATTCAGCATTAACTTTATTGGGTATGCAGAATCAAGAAGTGGAATCTATGACTGGTGTGAAATCATTCAATACAGGGATGACAGGAGCGTCACTGGGAAGCACTGCGATTGGTGTACGCTCTGCTATGGATGCTACGGCCAAACGTGATATGGACATTCTGAGGCGTCTTGCTAAAGGTGTTGAAGATATTGGCCGGAAGATGATCAGCATGAATGCTGTGTTTTTGGATGAAGTAGAAGTCATTCGGATCACTAATAAATCATTTGTGCCTATTCGTCGTGATGATTTGTTAGGAAATTTCGATTTAAGGTTGACTATTAGTACTGCTGAGGCTGATAATCAAAAAGCCGAGGAACTGGCTTTTATGCTTCAGACTCTAGGTAATTCTGTAGATTTCAATATCAGTAAAATGCTACTGGCTGATATTGCCAAATTACGTAAAATGCCATCACTGGCTAAACGTATCGAAGAATATACCCCTGAGCCTGATCCATTAGCTGTTCAAGAGCAACAATTGAAAGTACAGTTGTTACAGGCACAAATTCAAGAATCTGAAGCTAAAGCTCAACATTGGTTAAGTGGTGTAGATAAAAACGTTACTGGTGCTCAACTGGACAACGCTAAAGCACGTAAGACTAATAGTGAAGCAGATAAAGCTGATTTGGACTTTATTCAAGAAGAAACTGGTACTAATCATGCCAGAGCACTTGAACAGACTAAAGCACAAGCTGAAGGTAATATTGAGTTAGAAGCTGTAAAAGCTTTATTAAATCCACCAAAAGATAAACAATCTGCGTAAGCAGGACACACAAAAGGTAAGTTAAAATGTCTCAACAAGATTTAGAACAAATTGCAGTAGATTTAAAAGATGCAGAAAAGATGGTTAAAATCGGTGAAGCTTTACACCGTTTATACCAAAATGAAGACTTTAAAAATATTGTACTGGAACAATACTTTAAAGAAGAACCTGCACGCTGTGTTGTGATGTTAGGTCGTTTACAGCATGATCCTAAAGCATGTGAACGTATTCATAATGACTTAACAGCTATTGGTCTGTTCCAAGGTTTCTTACAAACAGTAAACCAAGGTTATCATGAAGCATTGCGTTCAATTAGTTCATTGAATGAAGCACAAGTTGCTATTGAACAAGAAATGCAAGAACAAGGTCAATAATCAATAGGTTTAAAAAGAAGCAGGCTTAATGCCTGCTTTTTATTCGGAGAAATAAAATGAGTAATAAAAATCCTTTATCAATGTCAGATGATGACTTTTTAAAATTAAGTTCTGATGATTTTGAAAATGATGTTATTGAACAGGAAGAAGAAGAGGAAGAAGTAGAAACTGAAGAGTCTACTGAAGAAGAAGATCAGGAAGACGATACAAGTATTGAGTCTGAAGAAACAGAGGAAGAAACCGATGCTGATTCCGAAGAAGAAGAACAAGAAGAAGAAATTGATCAAGATGAGGAAACAACTGAAGTAGAAGAAGATAAGTCAGCAGATAAAACAAATAAAACTACAAAAGCTGTTGAAACTAAAACTACAGAAGATAAGTCTACTACTGAGATCGATTATAAAGCAGCATATGAAAAGTTAACTGCACCATTTAAAGCTAATGGTTCAGAGCTTAAAGTAGACAATATTGATGACGCTATTACCTTAATGCAGAAAGGTGCAAACTATAATGCAAAAATGGTAAGTATAAAGCCTCATTTAAAAATGTTGCGTATGCTTGAAAATCATGGATTATTGGACGAAACTAAATTAGCGCACTTGATTGACTTATCAAAACATGATAAAAATGCAATCGCAAAGTTAGTGGCAGATGCTAAGATCAATCCACTGGATATTGATGTAGAGCAGGCCGGTGATTATGTAGAGGGTAACTACAGTGTAACTGATACTGAAATGCGGTTTAATGAGGTAACTGCCGAACTGAAAGGCAAACCATCATATGACCGAACTGTTAAGATCATCACTACGGAGTTTGACCCAACAAGTAAAAGGATGATTTCTGAAAACCCTGACGTCTTATTAGTTATAAATTCACAAGTAGAATCCGGAGTCTACGACATCGTGAAGGCAGAAGTTAATAAGCAACGTATGCTGGGTAAACTGAAGTCAGACTTATCTGATTTGGAAGCTTATGATTTAGTTGGTACGCAATTACATAATTCTGGTGCATTGGCCAAGTTTTATTCTCCTGAAGAAGACAAACAGCAAAAAGCTCCAGCAGCAAGTAATAAACCACCAATTAAAAAACAAAGTACACAAAATTCTTTAAATGATCGTAAAAAAGCAGTAGCCCCTGTAACTGGTGCTACCAAGAAAACAAATGCGGATTCTGACTTTAACCCATTAGCAATGTCAGATGAAGAATTCCTAAAACAGTTTGGTTAAGGTGTTAAATCATGACTATGAAATATGGTAACGGTAGTAACTCTACCATTGGCGTACAGAATAAGACGAACTACTTCATTAAGAAGGCTCTTATTGAAGCCAAAAAACAAATGTTCTTCTCTCGTTTGGCAGATGTCACATCTATGCCTAAACACATGGGTAAAACAATTAAACGCTTCCATTATCTGCCATTACTGGATGATGCGAACATTAACGACCAAGGTTTGGATGCTGCTGGTTTATCTACTGGTTTTGAAGCAACTATTGTTATTACCCCACCAGATACCCCAACTAACGGTACAGCAATGGGGCCATATGTATCTGATTACGTTGTTGGTAACGCTACAACTAACGCAACAGATGCATTAAATAACGCTAAAGTGTTGGCTTTCAACTTACTGAAATATAAGTACAACATTGCTGGTGTTGATTACGCAGCTGCTCGTCCTAATGCTGTTACAGCAGGTTTTACTATTAATGACACAATTACTGCTGTAAACGGTCATGGTAACTTGTATGGCTCTTCTAAAGATCCGGGCTACATTACTGCACGTTTACCGACTCTGACTGAGAACGGTGGTCGTGTAAACAAAGTTGGTTTCAAACGTATTGAAATTGAAGGTACTTTACGTAAGTTTGGTTTTTTCTCTGAATATACTCAAGAATCATTGGATTTTGATAACGATGATATGCTGGAAGAGCATGTAACCCGTGAAATGATCAATGGTGCTAACGAAATCAATGAAGACCTGATTCAGATGGATCTGTTAGCTGCTGCTGGTGTTCGTCGTTACGGTGGTAGTGCTGTAAACCGTGCAGGTGTAACTGGTGAAGGTACTCCAGCTCAAGCGTCTTTAGTTAGCTATTCTGGCTTAAGTCGTCTGTCTGTAGAACTGGATATGAACCGTTGCCCTAAATCAACGAAAATGATCACTGGTTCTACAATGAATGATACTAAAGTTGTTCCGGCAGCTCGTTTCATTCACATTGGCCCAGAACTGGTGCCTACACTGCGTGAACTGGTAGACCCGTTCAACCAACCGGCATTTATCCCAGTTGAGAAATACGGTGCTGCTACTACTCCAGTAGAAGGCGAAGTAGGTGCAATTGCTGACTTCCGTGTAGTTGTTGTTGAAGAAATGATGAACTATCCGGGTGCTGGTGCTAACGTAGCTACTAACGGTGGTGTATATCGTAACACTAACGGTAAGTACGATGTATTCCCAATGTTGGTTGTAGGTTCTGAAGCATTTACTACAGTTGGTTTCCAAACTGATGGTAAATCTACTAAGTTCACTATTTACCACAAAAAACCGGGCTTAGAAACTGCTGACCGTGTAAGTGATCCATTTGGTGAATTAGGCTTCATGTCTATCAAATGGTACTATGGTTCAATGGTACTGCGTCCAGAACGTATCGCTGTATACTTCACTGTTGCCAAATGGTAATAAGTGATTTACTCTTAAGCCCATCCCAGTGATGGGCTTTTTTCTCTAAACAAAGGTAACATCAAAAATGACCGAAACAACAACAACACCAACTGAGTTGGAAATTTTGAAACAACGTGCTGATCAAATGGGTATTACTTACCATCCTTCAATTGGTGTAGATGCTTTACGTGATAAAGTGAATGCTAAATTGAATGGTACACCTGAACCAACACAAAATATTACAGTTAATATTAATAGCGAATTTGTACCTTCTGCTGCTGCATTAAAGATGGCTGAAGATCAACGAATTAACTACATCCGTAAGAATGCACTTCGTTTGGTTCGTGTACGTATCTCTTGTATGAATCCAAACAAGAAAGAATGGGATAATGAGTTGTTCTCTGTACAGAATGACATCTTAGCTGCAAAACGTGTAGTTCCATTCAACGTTGATTGGCATGTTGAACAATGTATCTTAGATATGATCCAAGATCGTGTATGTACTGCTTATAAAGAACGTAAAGACCAGTATGGGCGTAAACACACAGACCCATACCAAATTAAAGAATACGCTGTAACTATTCTTCCTCCTTTGACTGAAGAAGAGTTAGATGATCTTCGTCAACAACAAGCTATGCGTGGTGGCGTGTAATTATGACTATTCCTACTATTTCAATTACCGATATTACAACTAATCCTGATCATGGTGCAGGAACAGGTGTATTTGACATTCTTTATGACAAAGTAAAAAAGGAAGTAACAGGAGAGTTTACTACCGGTAAATTGAAAGGTAGTGAGTATGCAGAAGTGGTATTAGGTAGCTTAACTGCTACCTTAAACCAATCTATGCAGTTTTTGTTTACTCGTGATGAGTTAAATTACAAATTACAGATTTTAGATTTAGAAAAACAACAACAAGCAGTTGTTCTTGAAAAATTAAAATTAGAGAAAGATATTCTAGTTTTAAACAAAGATATTTTGGAAAAAAACAAATTAGAGCTGGATGCTAAAATTGATTTAATGAATCTGGAAAAAACCACTGTCGCTAAACAACAAGCATTGTTGGATAAACAAGTAGCTACAGAAAACCAGAAAGTATTAAACATGGCTCAAGAGTTACTGTTAATTACAGCGCAAAAAGATTTAGCTGTACAACAGAAAGCTAATTTAGTTATTGATGGTCAGAAATTAACACAGGAAGTTACATTAATAAGTAAAAACGCTTTACTTGTAGAAGAACAAGTTAACTTGTCTCAAAAGAACAGAGATAAGATTACTTCTGAAATTGCATTACTGACAGCTAAAGTAACTACAGAAAATGCACAAACTACAGGTACTGTTGGTGGTTTAATTGGTAAACAAGTTGAATTGTATGAAGCACAGCGCTTAGGGTTTGCAGAAGATGCATCCATTAAACGTGAAAAGATTAAAGCAGATGTTTGGTCTGTGGCTCGAACAACTGATCCAGATGCTACACCAATTCCACCACAATGGCAGTAAACAAACATAATTACGGAGAAGGGAGCTAAAGGCTCCCTTATTACATTATGGGTATATTCTCTAAAAAGAAAAAAGTAACTGTAGGTGTAAGTGCAGTAAAAGTAATTGATAAGGTAACAAACCCATATCAACAAGTAGTGTTATCATCTGTGTTCGGTAAAAGTGATTTTAATCAAGTATTACAGAAAGAAGCCAGAAATAACTTCTATAGTAAAGCACAGAACTATTACCGCTATGGTAAAAATAAATACGTTAACGGTTTACCTGAAGGTTTTAAAAACTATTGTAATATTGACTTAATTGATCTTGGTGCGGTACTTGGACGTATATTTGCACAAAGTGTAACAGTAGTTGAAGTTAAGGTAGGTTTTGCTGATCGTACTACATTTGCATATCGTACATTACAAGATATTTATGGTTATGATCCAACTTCATTACAATTAAGTAAACCTCCAATTGTATATCCTTTAAACACTAAAGTAACTGTAAAAACAATTACTATTAATACTGTAAATACCATTACTGTGGCTGTTGATATACAAAAGGCTCCTTTACTTCCTACAGATCCTATTCCGCCTTTGGAAAGTACAACATATACATTACCATTTACAGTTAATGAAGAAAATACGTACTTATCTGTTAAATACAAACTAGTAAAAGACATATTGCCTGAAGCAATACGCTATTGGTATTACGACATTAACTCTAATGCATATCCAGAGTTAGATACTGTTTTACGTGATGGTTACACAAGTCCATTTTATCCATTGGTTCCAATTAGACAAAACAAAGTAAATGTAAGTACTTTAAATAATCAACTCAAAACAGATGTAAGCAAAATGCTTGAGTTGTTGGGTTTGACATTAGATAACTTAACTAGTGCTATTATGAGTACTGAGGATGGTAATAATCCTGAAAATATAGATGAGTGTTTTGTTGGGTTTTTTGCCAACTTACATAACCCATCTGAAGCTACAAGGAATTATTTGTGGGAATTGTTTAAAGACTTACATAGCAAACAACAAGTAACTAAAACTGTATTTAATGACTGGTATGTAAACAAAGGCAGTAGAGATACACCACAAGAAGCTTTGACAATTAAAGAAGCTGATTTCAATATACGTTTGTTATGGAACTACATAGATAAAACTACCAGCACAAGTAGTAGTAATTCTGTTGGTTCAATTACTATTAATATAACTACTGCTCCTAGATTTATATTAAATGATTTTGATTTTGAAGAAAGTGCACTTACAATAGTTAAACAAGTTACAAGCACTCAAATAGAAACAATAACAGTACATGGTTTAGAACATATAGTAGATGTTTATGAAGGTGAGTTATATAGCACAACTTTAGCTGATTTATCTGATGATGATAGAAAGACTGGATTTTATATACCATTACAAAAAGATATTGTTAAAAAGATTCCTTTTTTAATGAAAGATCAGCTAGTACAAGATTGTCTACACATAATTGTGTATGCTGTACAGATTACTTACATTAAGTGGTATCAAAGAGGATTCTTTAAAACACTGATAACTATTGCAGCAATAGTAATAGCTATATACTTTGGTGATTGGGGTAGCATCTTATCTACCGGATTATCATGGACTACTGCTGTATCTGTAGCTACATCGATTATAGTTAACATGATTTACTTAGAGGGAGCTAGGTTATTTGTAAATATGGTTGGTGGTGAGTTAGCTGCAATATTTGCAGTAGCTTTAGCAATATACAGTTTTGTTAATCCACAACTAAAGATGTTTGGTGCTAACCTAGCAACTGATTTTTTAAACTTATCTACTGCTACAATACAAGCAAGTAATGAGTTGTTTTTAGATGAATACAACAAGATTGTTTCTGATTTAACTGATTTAACTAAATCAATTAAAGAAAAGAAAGAAGAAATTAAAGAAGCATATGACATGCTAGGTTCAGCGGATATTAACTACTTTGATATACGTAAAGGTGGTGGTTACTTTAATCCTAATGAAACAGCATCTGAGTTTTTTGAACGAACTGTTTATAACAAAAATCCGGGAGTACAGGTGTATGATCAGATTTTCTATTTCTATGAAAACGCGCTAAAATCAAGTTTAGCAACTGGATGGAGTAATTAAAAAATGGCTTATGATGGTACAAATATTAGTTCTATTTTAGGTTGGGACCTAAATAAGTTTGGGGGTATTGGTGGTGCATCTTCTGTAGGTGCGCAGGGATCGCCTGGACTGTCCACAGATCTGCTTAGCCGAGAATCTATGTTTGGGCAAGGTGGTTGGGCTATGCCTGCTGCTCAAATCGGTGCTGGTGCGTTACAGAGCTTTCTGGGCCTCAAGCAGATGAAGCTGGCAAAGGATATGTTCCGGCAACAGTCTGAATATGCCGCTACTGATCTGGCTAACCAAGCTAAGTCAGTGAATGAACGTCTTGAGACACGCCAGAATCGACGCTTAAAGGAAGGTACTAGCACAGTACCTGTCAGTGAGTTCATGAGCAAATACGCTGTTTCAGGCAAGGCAGGTGGATAATGGCTGAGGTTATCACATGGCGGCAAATGGCTGGCCCAAACTTCTCAGGTGCTGCGGCTGCAATGGATGCTGCCGGTGATCGCCTGAAGCAAGGTACAGACCTGTTTACTCAGTTTGCAGGTGATCAAACTAAACAATATCAGCAACAGAAAGCAAAGCTCAAAGCAGATAATACTGCTCGTGCTTTGACTGAAATTGCTGCTATGCGTGATTTAGGGCAGTTAGATGCAGCTGCACCTGCTTTAACGTTTGAATCTCTTAAAGGTAAGTGGGGTGAAGACATTGATGCAGGAGCTGTTGCACAAGCAGGTATTAATCAACGTGGTGTTATTCAACAGAACCAATTAAATGATATTAAATTTAATGAGTCTAAGTTATTAGCTGAAGAAGCACCTATTGTCGGTGAAGCCAAAGAAGCTATGGCAGCAGCTGTTGCATCTGGTGATAAAGCTAAGATGGCTGAAATAGAAGCATTCTATACACCTAAGTTACGTGATGCATCATTTCTTGGTAAAGCTCGTCAAGATTTTGATGAACAACAATTTAATCGTAATTTACAGCAAAATCAGGAAACAAGAGCACAAAAAACATTTGATCAAGCTAGTAGTGACAGACAAGCTGAAGTAGATGCTTTTAATTTAGTTAAAGATATTAGCACAGGTAAAATGAATACTGCTGATGCAGCTGCTCGTATACGGACACCTGAAGGTTTACAAGCATTTACAACTGCTATTACACAATCAGAAGCGTTTAACGCTTTACCTAAAGATAAACAATTAGAAATAGATTTAGATAATAATAATCGTGTTTTAGCAAACACTAAGAAAAGTGAAGAAGCTAAAATGTTATTACAAAGGATTAAAGAAGAACATCCTCAAGAAGATCCTTCAGTAATGGCCTACAGAAGTTCTATAGGTGGGGAAAGACAAAAGTTAATTAATACGTTAGGTACTTCTACAGCAGTTTTAGCAAATAAAGTCCGTGAACTAGGCATTCAAGGTGCTGATTGGGGATTTGAAATTACTGAAAAAGAAGCTGATAGTGTTGATGATTATGTAAGAAATAAACTTAAAGAACGTGGTGTTGATATGGATGAAGTTGATCCTATTGCAATGGATGCAGCATTATCTAATTTACAAAAAAATAGCGAAGGTAAGTTAGATGAATCAGCTTTGGATCAAAGTATTAATAACATCAAAAAATTTAGTGAAAAGCTTCAAACATACAAAGATAACACTAAGCAGTACAAAACACTGGAAAAAGATATACTAACTGAAGAAAGAGATATGAATAACGTAGCTTCACAAATAGCTGCAAAAAAATTAAGACTTGCTGAACTAAACAACAAAATAGATGTTGCTCAACAAAACTTAGGAACACTTGATTTTAATGGTGGACAAAAAGGATATGATGAAGCAAGAAAAGGAAAAGAGTTTATTAATTGGGAAAATGAATTAATGCAAACAATTGATGACATTTCTAAATTAGAGGCATCTTTACCGAAAAAATTAGATTATTTATCTCTTGCTGAAAAACATGGTTATGGTACAAGTAAGAAAAAATAATTGACACTTCATAAAAACAAAGCTAATTTGTAATTACTGCGACGGCAGTATTGCTCGACATAGGATCTCCCAATTTCAGGCACCACTATGGTTTTAGTGGTGCTTTTTTTATTGTTGTTTTATACTGGATTTATCTGCCCAGCTGGGTAACATCGCAGGTGAAACAATGGAAAACAACACTCCTCAAACCGGAGAAGAGTTGCGCCAACTGTTATTGACAGAAGGTAATACTCCTACCCGTGAATCAAAAGTTGTTATTGGTTCTCAAACCAAACAACAACAACTTCAAAACACTACTAACAAACAAATCAGTGTTAGTAACGCCTCCACTAATAAACAAATTAAATTAAAACAAGAAACTGATCCTACTGTACCAGTTAATACGGATTTAGTTTCTTATGTTGATTTTGCAAAGTCTTTTCCTGAAGGAACATCATTAATAGATATTGATGTTGAATACTTACGTAATCAACGTGCTACTAATGAAAGAAAACAAGCTGAAATTAATCAAAACTATGAACGTAAACGTGATCGTAGTGTTAGTGAGATTGCTTCAGATACTGGACTAAGTTTAGCTAAGAATGCTTCTTTAATTGGTGAAGCGGCTTTAGGCTTTGCTGATTTAGCTGGTTCTGGTGCTACAGATAACTTTGGTAATAAATTAAACCGAGCTATGGGTGCTGTGCTTGGTAAAGACACTGCTATTCCTAAAGCAGAAGATTTAGACAAACAAATGTCTACCAAAGTACAAGCTCAACAAAAAAATATTCAAGATCGTGTTGCTGCTGTTAAGAGAGCAAATGAGACTGCTACAGCTGCTTTAGGTGATAAAGCTACTTGGTGGGATACAGCTAGTTCTGTTGGTTCAGAATTGAGTGAGAACTTAGTAGCATTAGTTGATAACCCATCTGCTTTAGCTGATGTTGCTCTTTCATCCGCTTTAGCTTTTACAGTACCTGCTGCTGTGTCAAAAGGTTTAACAAAAGCTGCAATTAAGAATGCTAAGCCTGAAGATATTGCTGAACTGATTGCTTCAGGCAAATTAGATAAGTTAGGTGAAGCCGGTGCAGTGATTGGTACTGCTGGACTGGAAGGTTTCTCACAAGCTTATTCTGAGAAAGAAAAAGTACTGGAAACTGATCCAAGTGCATTACGTGAAACTTCTCCTAAGTTCAGAGAGTTAGAAGATAAGTATGGTACAGATAAAGCAAAACAAATGATTGCTGATTCTGTATTTCAATCTAACTTAGGATTAACTGCTGTATTAGCTGGTGTAGCAAGTAAAGTTACTGGTGCTGCTAAACTAGAGAAAGATTTATTTGTTGGTTCAGATACTTTAACTGCAATTGGCAAAGAAGCATTAGAAGAATCATTACAGTCAGCATCTAGTAATACAGTAGCTAACTTAACTGAAAAGACTTATGTAGATAAGAACCAGACATTAACAGAGAACTTAGGTTCAGCTGTTGCTACTGGATTAGCTGGTGCTGTAGTAAGTACCGCTGCTCTAAGTGGTACTGCTAATGCTGGTTCTGTATTAGCTGATAAAGTTGATAAGGGTTTAGCCAAAGTACAAGACCAAGCTACTAAGTTAGCTAATGCTCAACAAATTAATACTGAAGTAATGGAAGCAGCTACAACAGGTAACTTTGATAAATTAACTTCTAATACTAATTTTAGTATGGAAGAAAAAATCAATATGTTACTTAGTGATGATGTTATAGGTAAAGTACCAGTAGAACAGCAAGCTAAGATTGCTGAATTTGCTGGAAATTACTATGCTTCATTAGAAGCAGAAGATAAAGATAAATTATCTACTGAACAACAAGAGTTATCTCAGACAACTGAGTTAGTTAAAAATAAAATAGTTAAAGATCAGATTGATCCTATTATTGGTGATTTAGAAAATATTGATGATGAGAAAGAAGGAACTATTGTTCGTGCTTTAGGCTCTTCACCTAATTCATTTACACAAGATCAATTAATTCAATTGGCTCCAGTAGTTTCTGAAAGTACTCGTAGTATTGTTGATGCTCAAATAGAAGCTAATAAAGCTATTGAAGAAGTGGAAGCTATTCCACGTAAAGCAACACAACAAGTTAATCAGGATGTAATTAAAGGTGGTAAAGGCTTTTTAGGTTTAAATGATTATCGTAGACGCTTTGAAGCAGCTATTGGCACAGGTAATGTAGAAGCTGCAACTAAAGCAGCAGATATGTTAGCTAACCTTGCTACATTGCAAGCTGGTAAAGCAGCTGACATGACAGCATTGATGAAACTTCATAATAGTGAAGGTAATTCACAAAGATACCAAGAAGCCACTAAGAACTACCAAACTAAATACAATTTGAAACCAACCGATTCTATTCATCGTGGTTCAGATAAATCAGGTATGGTCAGCCTCGTTGTAAGCGAAGCTAAGGCATTAAACAAAGCTCATAAGGTGATGGCAGCGGTATTGGGCCACCAGTCTGGTAAGCCAGTACAGGCGCTTAAAGCACCTAAAGCTACTGTGATCCCTGAAGCTGTAAAAGAGCCTGTAGCGGTTGCTAAGCCACAGCCGGGCATTCCTATGGGTGAACCAAAAGAAGCTTCTGTAGCTACTCCGGTGCCTGCTCCTGTTGAGGAAGCTAAGCCAGTTGCCAGCAGCGAAGCTGCGACAGCAACGGAGGCGAAAGCTGACGAAACAACAGAACCAGTAAAGAAAGAATTATCTGAGGCTGAAGAGTACGCAGATAGTTTTAGTAATGAAACTAAACCAGAAAAACCAACTACACCGCCTATTCATATTAGTATGAAAGAACGTGAAGATAGACAAAGAGAAGTCAATAAAAAGAAAAAACGTTTACAGAAGAAGTTAGAACAGAAAGAAGAAGCACTTAAGAAAGCAGAAGAACGTAAAAATGAAATACGTGATCTGGTTAACAAAGATGTAGTACAACCAGTTAATGAAGCTATTAAAGCTACTGGTAATTATGGTAATAAAACAAAATTACGTGATTCATTAGTTAAATTTGGTAATGATGTATTTACTGCATTAAAAACCAAAGGTATTGCTGAAGCGCGTAAACGTGTAGGTAATTATGCTCGTGGTGCCAAGGATGCATTAAATCGTACTGTTGATATGATAGAAACAGATTCTGATTATGTAGCTGGAGCTAATGCAGTTAAAAAAGTATTTGCTTTCAAAGCTAACAAATCAATAATCACTAATAAGATTTATGATAATGGTATTGCTCGTTTCTTTAATACAGTAGATAAAAATACTTTGTTTAATACTACAGGTAATTTAATTGAAGCTATTCAAGAACGTTCAGATGAGTTTGGTGTACAAAGTAACTCAAGCCAAGAAGTATTAGATAATTTTGTAGATTTCCATAAAAAATTTAAAGCAAGTGTAGAGAAGTTATTTAAAGCTCCTTATACAGAAAAAGCAATGGTTGTTAATAATAACTTTATGGGTTATTTCACTAATGCTGAAGGTAAGTTAGATGATGCTATGGTTACTGCTATGGCAGGTGTAGCTTATAACTATATGACCGAATCTGCTTCTGACTTAATAGATAACGACGATGATGCTATTCGTAATATCTTAAACATGGAAGATGAAGAAGAAGTATCACCACAAATACGTAATGCTATGCGTTATGTAGGTATTACTTTAAATGTAGTAGCTGAATCAATGGGTGATCAGTTAGTTAGTTCTATTGGTTTAAAATATAAAACCAATATCTCTGAAGCAGAAGAAGCAACAATGAGTGCTTCATTAGGTACGTTTATTGTATCTATGCTTGAAGATGCTGGCTTAATGAAATTAACAAGCTATGGTCGTGATGCTTATTTAGAAATGGGTTTTGATGAAGCTACTATAGATAAATTCTTACCTGAAAAGTTAAGTGGTTATTTACAAGTACATTATATCCGCCCAGTAACACAAATGTGGACAGCTACTGATGAAGCTACAGGTAAGTCATTTGAGTATGAAGATTTGATTGAATCTGTTGTTAAGTCAAAAGATTTGTTACGTGCTGAGAAAGATGATCCTGATAATATGATTGAAGGTTTTAAACCAGTTATTAATAACATCTTTGACATTGAGCCATTAGATAAAGAACCTTTACTTGTTCAACCTAAAGAACAAGGTAAGAAAGTTAAACGTAGTCGTCAATCTCAATCAGTAAAACAGAACCAAGCTATTAATAAGATGAGTCAAGAACCTTGGCAATTAGCTGATACTTTTGAATCATATAACAAGTTATCTGTTGAAGCTAAACAAGCTATTGCAGGCTTTGCTACTGAAGAAGAGATTGCTCATGCTCATGTGAGTAAACGTGAAACTATGGCAGCAAATAACAAGAGTATCACTCGTGTTATTAAAAAGTTTGATGACTTTGTTAAGAATGCTGATGGTAAAGATTTCTACTTACCTGTAGAGGTATGGAAGAACTTACGTATGGGTTATAAGAGCAGTACTATTAATCCACAGACTAATAAAATGATTCGTCGTTTAATTGGTTTGAAGAATGGTAATAAGACTGTTGATTTAACTAATGATGCTCATATTAAGACTTTCCGTATGGCATTAATGGAAGCATTCGATATTAAACTGAAATGGGAAAACATTCAGAATGATGATGCTTTAAATGCTAAGTTAACTATCCCAGAAGTTAAAGCAGCTGTTGATATGCTTGTTGCTGGTAATATGAGTGAACAGGTATTAGTTAATGCTGTGAAGAAGCTTGGTACTAATTATCATGCTTATCATGGTTTGATTGCTTATGCTAAATCAGTAAACAACAAAGTGTTTGAAACAGATCTGTTATTTGAATCAGATGGTGTCGCTAACGGTGTAGCAATTAGTTTATGGCAGTTTGCTGGTGCAAGAACTAAAGAACAGTTTAAACAAGCAATGCAACGTACAGGTGTGTATGAAAATAATGAATATGGCTCATATTTAGAATACCAAGCACAACAAGGTAACATGGATTCATACCAAGTACTTGCTAGTCGATGGGGTGCTGCCGTAAATGAGTTAAAAGGCTATATCAGTAAATCTGATATTGAGTACACTACTTTGTTTGCTAAGTTTAAAACTGAGAAAGGTACAGCTAAGAAATTAGGTTATTTAATTAATTTCTTTGGTTCAAATGAGAAAGCTTTAGAAGGTGTAAATGCAATTACATCTTTAGTAGGTGATTTGACTAATACATTAGGTGAAGTTGAAAAGCTTGGTCGTGATATGGCTAAGTCTCCTACAATGACATCTATTTATAATGCCGGCTTAGATTCTATTTTAGATAAAGTATCTGATGGTATTATTGAAAGAATGTACGATCAATTAGAAAATGATGTTAATAAAGGAACTAATAACAAAGAACGTATCGTTAAAGCTTTAAACGTATTGTTTAATGCTAACTTTGATATGGATAGTCCATTAGAATGGCAACTGTCAAATATTAAAGATAAATACACAATTACTACAATGGAAGGTAAGCAAATTAAAGTAACTGCTGAAGAAGGCTTAAAGCATGTTATTGCTATGGTGTATGGCCCTACATTAGATAATGCTATGTATTCTGTGTATGGTAGATTGCTTGATAATCGTCAAACAGCAAACCAAGCTATTACTTATGCTTTCCGTGTGTTTAAAGAAATTTATGACATTGAAGAGAAAAATAAGTTAGCTGAGCTGGGTGTTAGTAGTTTATCTAAAGATCAACGTGATGAATTAATTAATCAACTCAAACCATACTGGCCTGTACTTGCTACTCCTACTTCTAAAGATAACAGTGAAGGTATTCTGTTATTTAAAGAGAAGAAGCGCAAAGGTTATAAAACTGATGCAAAAGCTAAAGCATTTGCTGTAGTACAAGAGTACGCAGGTAAAATTGGTAGTAACGGTAATAAGCAACGTACTGTCAACGCTAGTGCTATTGCTTTAGAAGAACCGGGTGCTAGTGGTATTCCTACTGCTGTTCAGATGTTGGATGCTCATACTATGTTTGGTGCATTGTCTGAAGTAGTTGGCTTGAACGTACATGATGCTATTGGCTCAACTATTGCAGATGCTGATAATAATACCACAGCAATAAACAAAGCTTATAACCAAATGGTTATGGGTAATTATAACATTGAGACTTCTGTAGAGTTAATGTTAGATAATGCAATTAAAGCAGCACAAGCATATGGTATTGAAGATAAATTAAACAGAATGACAGATAGATATGATCAAACACTTAATCCAACTGAAGTAAAAGATCAGATTGAATTAAATATTGAAATGTCTAATAAGTTACGTTCATCTTTAAAAGTTAGTACCATATCTCAATATGATAAACCTAATGGTGCTTATTTAACTGGTAATAGTGTTATTGATACTGATGAAGTAGTTGTTGAAGAAGTTGTACAAGATGTGTTTAAGGAAATGAAAGATTTGTTAGGTTCTCAGGATGTAACTAAAGGAACTGAAGACTTTTCACAAGCACAGACTTATAACGCAACTGTTGATAACTCAATGGATATTTTTAATCAACTGGAAACATTAGGTAGTGTAGAAGACAATACAGAACATAAAGAACACTTACGTTCTGTTTTATCAGAAATGATTAATAAAGTATTACAACCTACGTTAGTTGTGTTAGGTACTGTAGATGAAGCTACTCGTGGTAGATTCATGCAGGATGTTAATGGTAAACGCCAAATTGAAATTGCTACAAGTGTTGGTGATTTTGAGTACGGTTTATCTGCACAAGAAGTTTATGTACATGAAATGATCCATAACATTATTGGACATGCTTTATCATCAGGTGCTGTAGAAGTAAAACGTATTACTGCTATGTTCAACGCAGTAAAAGATTTAGTGGATAGTGGTGACATTACTTATAAAGATTTTTTATCTTTGGATCAAGCTGGTAATACTATCAGTAATCCAACACAAGAACAGATTGATGATGCTACAGATAGATTAAATTATATCTTTAATAACACAACGGTACGTGTACGTAAGATTACTGATCCCGCTACAGGAATTGTTACTACTACTAAGACAAATAGTGCGTTAGAAGAGTTTGTTGCCTTTGGTACTACTAATGCTGCCTTTATGAAAGCATTAAATAAACCAAATGTACTTATGGCTCTTAAAACTAAATTAAGACCAGAACACAGTAAAACTAAATCAAATACATGGTTAATCCAGAAATTTGACAGCATAGTTAATGCATTACTGGACATGATTCAGTTTGCTATGGATAAGCTGACTGACCGGGTGTTGAACATTGCCGGGAAGAAAGTAGATGCTCAGTTGGCAACGCTTGTATCGGCTCTGGCTGGCGTTCAGGTGAAACATCAAAGCAAAGTGATGCAAGGTATAGATGCGGTGTTAGCGTTCAGCACAGCCTCAACCGCTAAGCTTAAAGCATGGGTAGTAGCACCGATTGTTGCAGCTGCTAATAGCTCACGATTCAAAAACAGCAAGAATACTGTTGTTCGTGTGACTACTAAGGCAATTGCTGTTGCTGGTAACAGTAAAGCAGGTACTTGGGCTAAAGCGTTACGTCAAACACGTAGTCGTTTAAATATGACCCAAGATAACTTTGCTTTGTCGTTAGCTCAGGAAATTGCAGGTGTTACATCTAAAAATAAACACTGGCATAAGTTATTACGTTTATCTAATAAACATATTGACCAATTACGTAAGCATGTAGCAACTACTGTTAAGAATACTCTTAATGAGCAGTACAGCTACACTTTAAATAAAGAAGAGAAAGCTGCTATTACTAAAGCAGTATTAAAAACTGATTTAACTGCGTTACTGGAATATGGTTACACTTATGATGAAATCTATGATTTATTAAAAGATGAATCCAAGTTAACTAAAGTAATTGAAGATAAACAAGCTTTAATTAAGAAAACGTATACTCAAGGTGTTGGTCGTTGGGTATTAGACCAAAGTACTGGTTTATCTAATAAGATGATCACTGGAACTGAGATTCGTGGTAATCAAGGATTGAATGCTTATCAAATTGCTAACGGCTTTGGTAATCCAATTATCAAGAAACGTATGCAAGATAATAAGGTAGACAACAACCAATTAGAAAAAGATGTTGATGAATTAGTTACTTTAATGGCTCTGAACTTAGTTGATTCTAAAGTTAAAGCTAACGTGGTATCTATTTTTGATAAAGAAGTAGCTTCTGGTAAAACACTAAACAACAATGGTTTGAGTTTTACTATGGAACATCACCGTAACTACAAAGTAGATTCACGTAATGAAAACTTTGATGGTAATCCAGCATTGATGCGTAAAGGGTATGTCAAAGAAATTACTGATCCTAATATTGCAGTACAAGTAGTTGACGTAACTGATTTTGTTAAAATTGCAGAGTTAGTTAAAGCAGGATACAAACCAACTCAACAATATATCTATGGTGATGTGCGTGATCCTAATGGATCAAAAATGGAGATATACCGTAACACTGCTGCTAAGTTAGCAACTAACTCTGCTGGTATTGTATCCCTGACTTCTAAACAAAGCATGGGTACAGATATACTGGATGGTTTTGTTAACAAAGATACTATGAGTACTAATATTGGTTTGGATGCTTATTTAAATATCCAAGCAATTAATAAAGATATGGAAATTGCAAGTAACGTAGGTATGACTGCATCAGGTAATACTAAGACTGTATTGTTAACACCTGTATTTAACTTAGATGGTGATGTAGTAAATTACCGGTATGAAATGTCAGATGCTAATAAAGAAAAGTTGTTAAAAAGACACAATTCTTTTGATGACATTTTATCTGGTATGACTGCACAAATTAAAGATAAAGCTAATACTAAAACAATTAACAGTGTTGTAGTTGAGACTTTAAAGCAAGAGTTTGATGCAGAGTTTGTTAAGTCACCTAAAGAGTTTGTGTTAGTTGGTATTAACAGTACTGATCCAGCAATGAAAGAGTTATGGTTTACTCTTCCAGAAGAAATGCGTATTGAAGCTACTAAGTTATTTGGTACTAAGGGATTATATGTTAAGAAGAAAGACTTACGTTTAATCTTTGGTTTCCGTAAGTTTACTGTGGGTGAGTGGGCTGAGAAGCTACAGGAACAAAGTAAAGTACAGAACAAGATGCTTAACTACGCAGCAAGACATGTACTTGAGTTGTTACAGAAACCTTTAGTACATCAAGGTGAAGAAGTATGGCAAGAAATTGTACGTATGGCTAAAGATACTATTGTTGTTAAGACAGGTGCTACTTTAGTTGGTAACGTTATCTCTAACTTTGCAGTACTGATGACTGAAGGTGTTTCTTTCAGTGATATTCTTAAGTACCACTCTATTGCATGGAAAGGTGCTAATAAATACCAGAAAGATAAAAACAAGTTGGATAGTTTGAAGTTGGAATTGGAAAACAAAAATAATCTGTCTGTTACTGAAGCTGCCAAGATGAAACGTGAGATTGCTTTACTGGAAAACAGTATTAGCACAAACCCAGTTTATTCATTGGTTCAAGAAGGTATTTATCAGACGATTGTTGAAGATGTGGACATGGATGAGGATACATTCAGTTATCAGAGTAAATTGGAAAAGGTAACTTATCCACTTACATCTAAAATACCTGATGTTATCAAAGACATGAGTAAGATTCTGTTTGTAACACATGATACGCAACTTTATAAAGCAATGCGTAATGCTACACAGATTAGTGACTTTGTTGCTCGGTTTACGTTGCATCAACACAACTTAACCAAACAAAAAATGAGTGAGGAAGATTCTATCAATAATATTGTAGAAACATTTGTTAACTATGACTTACCAACACATAAGAGTATTCAGTATCTGAATGACATGGGTTTAGTTATGTTTAGTAAGTTCTTTATACGTATTCAGAAAGTTATCCTAAGACAGTTAACAGAAAGAACTGGTAACGTGTTGTCATTGTTCTTAGTGCAACAAATCTTAGGAATAAACATTGCTGATATATTTGATGGTGCAGTTGTGATGCCAAATACGATTGAAGCTAAGTTTGCTGATCCATTGGATCATGTAGACACTTTATTTGGGATTCACCTTTTTAACAACATCTGATTTGTATTCGATGTACTGGGTTACAAGGAAGTAACCTATTAAGAAGATAGTTATTGCTACACCAATGTAAGCAGCAACCCATATAGCAGCAAGTATAGCGGCTATCAGTAAAACGATAGCCACTCCACCAAAAATACCAAGAATTATCTTCCTGATAGTTTTAATCATTGTTGTGGTACTAACCGAGCAATACGTAAACCTAATGCTTGGCGATACTCACGCATAGCCTGGATTTGGTTTTGTAATTGACGATGATCAATAGAATCTCGGTCTAAGTTAACTACATAAGCGTTTGCTTTAATAATACGCTCTTCTAGTTCAGACATTTCATCTAACATACGTTGTTGCCAATCTTCAAGAACAACTGGTGATTCTTGATCACCAACATCATCAGATTGAGTAACTTGCATAGTTACAGTTTCTTCTGCACCTTCAAGAGCAGGATCAACAGTAACTACTGTAGTTGGTTCAGTTTTGTTTACTGTGTCAACTTGTTTAGTTTCTTCAGGCATTACTTGTACTCCAACAAATTAAAGATACAAAAAAGCCGCAATTAAGCGGCTTCTTCGTTTATTTGCTTATTAAGCAAATGCGTCTTCTGGTTCTACTTTAGCAGCAGCAGGAGCTTCTACAGCAGCTTCAGTAGCTTCAGCTGAGTCAGTTGCTTCTGATTCAACTTCATCGGCTTCCAGAGCTTCACCGATAACGATTTCAGCAGTCAGGCCATTACCTTTACGACCTTTGGTGAATACGACTTGAGCAGTTTGAACTGCATCACCACCAACACCCAGACCAGCAACATAACCAACCAGAGCAGCTTGAATTTCAGTTTGTTTCAGAGTAATACGCATGATGTTTTCCTTTATTTACTTAAGAGTATTGTTTTGAACTCATCGGTAGATATACCAGCTTTGATTGCTGCCATTGCATCTGCCATGTGTTCGTTGTTGTCGATAAGTATATTATCGCCGTTGGATGTACGAGTCAACCATTTTAATTGAGAATTTTGAGAAAAAGCCCAATTAATCATTTCTCGCTTGGTAGCTTTCTTGTTATCGGTAGCTGCAAGCTTTACCTCTATCGGTGTAACCTGAATAAGTGGTTTACCAATAGAAGCAAGAAGACCAATACAAATTCCATAAGAAGCCATTGCACGAGCTGTTTGACTACCTACAGGAATCTCTACACAAACAATGTCAAATCTGTCTACAAATTTAGTTAAGGCTTTGAAGTGATCACGAGCCAAATCTAAATCTATGCTGTTTTGACGCACTGTTTTTTTCTTTGAGGGTTTGGCAGGACTGTTTAACGCTATCGACGTATATACCAGTTCCTGCGTGTCTAAATCGAATGTGGCAGCGGCATAACCAAAGTTATTCATGCTTGGGTCAATACCTAAGATCTTTAGTGTACGGGCCATACGTCACCATAAATAAAAAAGCCCCAATAAAGGGGCTAGGATTGACTAGGATCGATTAATCACCAAACAGGTCTTCAGCAGGTTCAGTAGCACCACCAGCAGCAGGTAAGACTGCTTTAGTGGCTTTACCGTTCTTACGAAGTTCCTTAGATTCCTTCGATTCTTTGTCAATTACCTTGTCTTTGTTCTTTTCTAACCATTTACCAGCAAAAGAAGCTTCTGAGTTACCTAACATCTCAGTTACTGTCTTTTTGGTAGCAGCATCAAAGAACTTTGTGATTTCGTTCTGTTCACGGGTTTCACCGGTAGGGAAATACTTACCACCGTTACCTTTCTCAGACTTATCTACAATTTGTTGTTCTACAGCAATACCAACTTCAGCATTGTGCAGTTCAACAAAACAATCTACAGCAGTTGGTACTTCTTTCTGTTGGGTAGAATCCCACAGAGATAAAGTACGTTTTTCTGTAGTTAATTCGCGATAACTGTTTTTACTAGTTACTAATTTAACTAAAGCGTTAAACATCATGACAGAAGGCATTGCTTTCTTTTCTGATGTTTTTTTGTCAATGTAAAAGTCTTCTTTCTTAGCATTAGTAATGTAAGAAGTTTGACGAATGTTTTTACCTTCGATATTTGCACTAATGTTTACAGCAATGGCACCAGAAGCAGATGCAGATAACCATACTGCTTCTAATTTACCAACATAGATGTTAGTAGGGAATAAAGAACGACCACCTAAGACATCTTTGTCTTCTGTTTTAACTGATGCATCTGATTGAATGGTATTTAATAAACTCATGGTAATATTCTCTTATTGGTTCAAAATTATTGTGCAGCAGAAGTATCTGCGTAGTATGAATCTAAACGATCCAGTACAATTTGTAAATCGTTATCAATGTAGGTTTCTTTACGATCCCACATAGCTAAAGGAGAGCGAATACGTTCACCTACACTGTTTTTGGTTAAACGTGTTTGGTAAACATACTTAAAGCCATCAATTTCTTCATCTTCAGTGATTTTGAGATTATCATTCTCATAACCCACTAAGTTACGTAAAGGTACTTTTTTAGTACCTAATACAGTAGTAAATGAAGCTTCAACACCGTTGTTCATGATAGAGCCTTTGAGTTTTACATAAGTCTCTAAGATTTGCTCAAGCTCATTCATAACATCTACTGTGTGGGCTAAGAAGATTACTTTCTTAGTTGATTTAGCTACTTTATCTTGCATCAAGTTACTGATGAAGAATTGTGCGTAATCACCCCAAGCTTTTTGTGTGTTATTACTGTTAAGTACATATTGAGATTCATACATACCCATAAGGAATGTCAAAGTATCAATAATAATGGTATGTACTTCTGGTTTAGTTTCTGCTTTATCAAAACCAGTAAGTACTTGCATTGGATCAGTAATAGTAATACAACGAAATAAAGGTTTAAATGGTAATGCTTTATTGTTTTCACAGTTAAAGTACCATACACCTTGCGGATCACGTAAGTTACGTAACGACATTGATTTACCGGTAGCAGACTTACCTGCAATCAATACAATTTTATAGTTCATGGATTATCCTATGGGTTATCACGTTTAGCTAATGCTTTACGTACAGAAACAAAAATAGTACGAGCTATCTCAGTTACATCAAGTTTATCTTGGATTTTTTCATTTAATGACAGAATACCGTTCTCAACTTTCTGTTGAGATAAACCTGCTTCAACTAACATGTAACCATACTTGATTAATTGGTTACTACGATTACCTTCACCAGTGTTATTGATAAACCAACGTTCTAAGTTAGTAAAGTTTGTTTGACCTTCTAACTTGTTACGACGTTCATCGTTCTTAGCTGTTTTAGGAATAAACGGCAATACATCAAACATTTTACCATCGTTGTGATAAACAATACCGTTAGCATTAGTCATCCACTTTCTTGCACGTTGAGCAGTCTGTTCATCCGATTCAAATGGCAACCATTGGAATACGTTTGACATAAACTCTTTGTACTCAACATCTGTAAGCTTAAGTACATGGCTCATTGGGAAAATGATACGATAGCGGTCAATACCGTTGTTGTTTTCGTTATGTCGTTTAGTTGTGTAAAGTAAGTAGGTGTATTCCTTAAATAACTCTTGGAATGTCTTAATGGCAAAGCCTTTATCAACATCAAGAATCAGTAAGTTAAAACCTTGGATTGCATTGTTTTCTTGACGATGTTCATCAATAAATGCATGATTTGTAAAATGCAAATCAGGTTTCAGTACAAACTTCTGTAATTGATCGAAACGAACAGTAACTGGTTTATAGTCTTTAGCAAAGTCATTACTATAAGACAATGTGACTTTATCAATGGTGGTTTCTTTTAGAGATTCCCCACGAATAAACTCAATACCATCTAAGTAACTACGTTTGATAATGATGTTATTTTTGTAACCATATGCAGTAGCAAGACTCATTAATTCCTGTTTCTGCGCAGCGGAGCCGCGATAGTATGGTAAGTCATCTACTAAATCAGCTTGAGTTAAATCTTGCTCACATGAAGCAATATAACGAGCTAACTTAACATAAGGACGATCACGAGACATCATTTGTTCAAATGCTTTACCTGACTCTTCTGCAAGCTTAATAGCTGCATACAAGTGGTCTTCTGTAATCTCTGGAGCACCATCAATAAACGCATATGCACCAGCAAGCTTAAGTGCTTTAAAATAACGGTGATTGATTTCTGCTTTACGGATTTCATCATGTTCAGGTAAGGTTTCTGCTAACTCTTCACATCTTAACTTATATTCGATATAAGCTAAGGTAACATTCTGGTCTACCAATAATGTTTTGTTAAAGTTCATGATGTCAGCTAAATCAAGTAACTGTACAGATAAGTCAGTTAGGAACTGATCATTACCGGGGTCAGTCATCATAGCTAAGATTTCTTGAGCAGTTTTCTTACCTGTCTTTTTGTTATCACGAGTATAACCAAAGAAACAGCGACGACCAAAGCCAGTATCTAACATTGTAACTAATTCAGCTTCTACTTTACCGCCATCGAATAATTTAGATGGAGTACCATATAACATCATGTTAGTTGGTGTACGACCATCAATTTCTTCTGCACGAGTGTTCTCAGCAGTATTTTTGGTAAGTTTTTGTTTAATACGACCTACATCGTACAATTCAAGAAATGTATTTAATACATCTACGTTACCAAGTAAGTTAGAACCGATTTCATCAATTTCAAGATTAACTGAACCAGCTGTAGCCATTAATAGCTTATGACGCATCTGTTTGATAGCAGCAGGTGTACCACTGTCAAAACTGAATACCATAGTACCAGCGTTCTCGTATTCTTTCTCTACTTTGATGATTTCTGTATCAGGATCAGATAATCCTTTCTTATTGGCTCGCTTTGCAGCTAAATTACGTAAACTGGTTTCACAGATTAACGGTAAAGTTTCTTCTAAGAATCTTTCACGAAATAGAGAGATAACTTGTTCTTCCATTACGTTAGTACTTAAACCTTTACCATAACCTGATGTGGCAAGGTTAATTGCGTACATATTGACAGGAATTTTACCTCTGTCTTTAGTAGCAATATCACAGCGCATAAATGATGCAATTTTAGACCAGTAATAGCCAACCAGTATTCTGAAGAACAATGGATTACTATTTTGAGTCTTTTGACATAAGATTTGCGCTAGTTGTTCACTTACTGGGTGATGTGCAACCGTACTTAAATCTTTCATATTGGGATTACTCTTAGTACTCTGAGTGTTGATATGTTTTGTACTTGGCTCAAAAACCTATGAGCCAAGGGGTGATATTTAATCACTATAAGGGTACTTAGGCCAAGGGTTTTTTAAGGTTTATACCTCTAGTGATCCATCGAATATGAGGCGGTCTTTTTGCTTGCATTCTGAGAACGCAGAGCAGTATAGACAGGCTTTGACCTTACCCTTGACCTCATCTACTACCCCTACATGTCCGTCCTCAGCAAGCTTCGCATAGGCGTCTTGGTAGTTGTCAAAATTCTTGGTAGAGCGTGTTTTCTTTTCCGGGTTTTTGTAATACTTGAATACCGGTTCACTACGCCAAAGTTCTTCTTCAGTACATTCAGGTAATGCTTCTTCTGGAGCTTCCCAAAGTTCTTCTAATAAATCTAACTTGGTAGTAATGAAGCTTTGTGTGTGATTTAAAGATAATAATGGTATTTTTTGAGAATACAGTTGTGATGGTGGATAATCAGGTTGAAACGATTGAGCTGCACTAAAATCAGTAAAGACAAAGTGAATTAACATTGTATCTTTAGTGAATGTAGGAATAGGTTGTCCAGCATCAATCCAACGATACATACTACCTTGTAATGCGTAATCATCTGTCTTACGTGCTTTAATATACGTATATACAGATGTTGACTTAAGGTCTTGTACTTCACCATCAAACAAGATGTCATATTGACCTGTTACAGTCCAGCCATTAACCTGACGTTCTTTGCGTTGCTCAAAGTAAAGAGGAATGCAATCTTCATCACTTGGATCAGGATTAATCTTTACTTTAGCAATAACACGATCAGGATAACCTAATGACTTGAGTGTTGTAGGTAATGTTGATGATTTCCATGCATTTTCAAGTGCAAGGTGTAATGCATGACCAATTTGTGATTTAGCTAATGAAGCAACATCAGTTGGTACTTCGGTTTTAACAACACGACTGGATAAAATAATCTGTCGTACTGGTTTTAATAAAGTAGTAACACTAATTGTTTTTGGGCCAACAGGTGCAGAGTAATCACGATGTGCTAACCATACAGCTAATACGGTATGTATTCCTGTTTGGTTAGTATAAATAGTATTGTTTGACATAGGTTTCTCCTTAAAGTCACACTGTTCGCCGTAGGCGATTACAAATCAGGGGTATTTGTTTCTTCTATTGCAGTTTGAATAATTTTTTGCATTTTTTCAGTAATGAATTTACGACAATGCTTAATGATAGCAGTTGTTTGATCACTAAAGAAGTTTTCTAAACGAATGTTAATTTCTGCTTTAAATTGATTTAAAGCTTCTTCTTCCATTTCAGCAAATAGTTCTTTAGCAGTACTTCTAATTTGTTGATTAATAAGTTGTGTAACATAATCTTTAATGTTTTCTCTAGCTTTATCAGATAAACCGCATGTGGTGTAAGCACTACCGGAAGTTTGATTTTTTAAAACATCAATAAATTGTTTTTTAATAAATTGTTCATGTACATATGCTTCTAAATCAGCTGTAGGAGCCATACGATCTACAATTTGATTAATAGCATATTGCTTAATTTCTAAAAATGCTTCTGTTCCCGGTGGAAACAATCTTTCTAAAGCAGCGCCGTTTAATACTAATCTTGCGTCCATAAATCACCAATAAAACAATCCCCTGAAGCTCCGCAAGCGAGCAGCGCAGCGAGAGCGGTAAGGGGATTGTTGTTTATTAAAATACAAGAGAATTGATTTCTTCTAATGCATCTAATGCTTTTTGTACATCACCCAGCATTACTTGATCTTTAGCATAAGTAATACGAGCATTTAATTTTGTAATACGTTCAGAGATTTCTTTTAAAACAACACGAGTACCAAAACAAGTTTTAGCTACTGTATGTGTATCAAGTTCTTCTTGTTCAGAAGTTAAATAATTACGATCACGTACAACATCTAACATAAAAGTGGGTTTATTTAGTAAAATACGTGCAGTAGTTCCATCAAAATAAACATTTAATCCAATTTGTTTATTGTAATTGCTTTTATTTAATTTAATTAACTCGGGATTAGTTGAAATGATTGCAATTGCTTCTTCGTATGTAATTGAGTAATGCCGGTTATGAGCTTCAACCAATAAATCATTTTCAGCCAGAATAGCTAAAGTTTTTTGTTTATGTAAATCTTCTAAACGTTTAAGTGTATACCTACGTTGAGTGATATTCATATTTGTTTACCTGTTAAAAAAGCCCAGATTAACTGGGCTTATTAAATTTAATCAGAGGGTTGAGCTACAGCTCTTACTAATGCCATTGTACCTGTCTGAATATCTGTTTTAGCAATAGCTGCCCAACGAAGAGGTGTTGTACGTAAAAGATGTTCAGTTGTTTCTGGTGTGGCGTTAACACCTTGGTTTTGTAAATACAAAATTACTTCTTCATGTAAAGCTAACATTTCACGTTGTTTTTCTTTGATTCGGTTCATTAAATCAATTTCAACTTGAGTCAGTTCACGATAACCTTTAATATAACGATGTTGGTTTTCCATAAGTATTCCTTAAAATTTAGCTTTATCGTGATTAGGAATCAATTGACGATTCTGAATCCAACCACAGAAGTTACCAGACCATAAATCACAATTGCGATCCATATGTGTTACACCTTCCGGCCAATTACTTGTTTCTGTGAAAGAACCGATAAATTTAGGAATAGGTGTAGCTTGATGTTCTGATGGAGAAGCATGTACTTTTTTACCAGTAAACAACTTATCAATTACTGTTTCTGTCTTTTCATCTGAGTAATCTTCTTTACGGAAAGAAGTTTGAGCACAAATCGACATACTAAGTTCAATTGCTTCTTTAACTGTAAGTACTGCATCTGTTTCAGGATGGCGGTAGATAATTTCAGCTGTATCAGGATCAACTTCACGTTTGATGAATGGTACGTGCCACTCACCTTCAGCCAACTGTAAGTATTTATTGTTGGTTCGAGCTTCCAACATTAACTTAGCTAACTGTTCAATTTCAGGTTGAGCAGCTACGTCTACACGTAACCAATCCCAGTTTTCCCACTCAGTTGATGTAAGTACAACACGAATGTTTTGAAATGGTTCTAAATAACGTGCAGCATGTTGTTTATGTACATTTAAGCCACCATCTTTAGATGGTAAACCTAATTGTAACACACCTTGTTTAACAGCTTTCCACATTGCAGATTTAACAAAGTTAATTTCTTCTAATTCATCAACATCAGTAATTAAATCACCTGACATACCGGGTTGATTACTTGTCCACATAAATACAGCTGGGTTATCTTCAATTTGTTGAATAGCTGCTTTAATTGGTACAGCTCGTGAACTTGAAGAGTTTTTACTAAATACTCGATGAGTAAGTAGCTGTGCGTGAATACTGCGTGGGTATTCTAGTACTAACGTGCAAATCTTTACATCATTAGCAATAGAACCTTGGATAAATTCAACTTTAATCATTTAAACTTTTTCCCATGTTCTGACATAAGTGTTTTTAAGGTTTGATGGTCTGCATGTGGAGGTAATGCTAATTTGTGCTCCCATGACGGGTAGAACAACTCAACATCACCACCTATCTTGACTTCATCATGTTCAATCTCAGGTAAGCCTTGCCAAGCCATATGATGCGGTAAGCGATCATTATGGTATTGCACCACATCTATATTACTACGCAACAGGAAGTACTGAGCGTCGTGTATATGACATGATGGGAGTATCTGAGTGCGGTATGGTGAATGCCAATACTCGGTCTGGTATGATACAGCAGCCCTGTTATTGAGCAAGCCATAGCTCTGCCCAAGCGCGTTACCAGCGGTTCTACCTTCGGCCTTAGCTTCGTATGGCATAGTAGACGAACCCCAGATGCATTGAGCAATGAGGGGTGTACGCACCTTCATACCAAAAGCTACTGTTACATAACCATCAATAGAAGCTTGTTGTAACTTATCTTGAACCCACTTATCAGATACTTCGTACATGATATGGTAGTTAGCTTCAATAGATTTAGCTAATTCTTTAGGTAATCCACAGTTGTTCATTAAACCAAAACAAGTACCACCATAAGTAAGCAGAAAAGTAGGTTCTTTACTGTCTTGACGATACTTCTTGTATTCTGGATGATCAGCAATGCTATTAATTGAATCAACAGAGTTAGGATCAATATCTGGCATTTTTTCTGAGTAATAATAATAAGCACGTAAACAGTGACCATCATAACCATCAGTATATACTTTTAGTTTATTTGGATCTTTAGTTGTCAGTGCTGATATACGATCTTCCAGTGAAGCAAAGTCAGCACCAGAAAATATCCATCCCGGTGGAGCTTTGAAGCAAGACTTAATTAACTTGGCATAGATTGAACCAGTAGAAGGAATATTCTGTAAATTTGGTTCAGAACTACTCAAACGACCTGATACAGTACCACCTAAATTAAAGTTACCGTGTATCCACCACCAACCATCTTCATGTTGAATACTCTTAGTTAAGAAAGCATTCAAGAAGTTATCAAGAATGATTGATACATCAGCCAATGCTATTAGTTTTTCAAATAACAGCTTATCGTTAGGAGACTTAGCTAAATGGATCAGTTTCTTGAGGGTATCGTTACCTGTTGCTGGTTGTCCACCATCTGTCTTGTCGATAACAGCATAGCCGAGCTGTGTGTATATAAGACGTTGTAACTGAGTGCTAGAATTGGGATTAAAAGTAACATAATCAAAATAACTAAGCGGTTCTGATTTTTTCTTCCACGCTTCATTACATGAAACGTATTCTTCATATCTGAGCATTTCTTGAAAGGAAAGCACAGAATTGAGATTAAAAATATCAATAAGAATGTTATTTCTAATTGTGTTAAGTTCATTGTTTACTTCCCGTACCTTTTCAATATCTAAAGGCATTCCTACCAATTCCATCTGTATAATTACACGGACAGATGGTAAGAACACACTGTAGTAAGGTCTAGCTTGTTGTTCTTCCTGAAGTATGGGATACCACTTATCATACAAGTAGAAAGTGGATAAACCATCGATTAAGTTGTAATTGAGTATTTTTTCAGATGGATGTACAGAAATATCTGTTACATCAATACCGTAGTTACCAGCAAACTCAAATGCAGCAGCTTTAAGAGATAACTCGTTTTTAACTGTATTATTGGTGCAGAGATAATAAATAAGTTTAGTATCTTGCATGTTACGTGTAAGTGTTTCAATACCATGAATCATTTCCTCATATGCATTGAATTTACCTTCCATGAATAACCAGAAGACAAGTACTTTAATATCGTAACAAGAGTTGTGATAAACAGGAATACCCCGGTATTTTAAGAAGAATTGTTTAAGAATGTTTCTTCTTTTTAAATTAGGAATTAATCTGTGATATTTACCGTCAATTGGACTATCGTAGTCAGCTAGGTCAACAGTAAAGGCCATGCCTTCGTGTTTATCCCAACAGAATGTAATAGTTGCAATACCTGATTCATAAAAGCGTAATGAGTAAGCTTCTATGTCTATTGCTAATACTTTAGCAGATTTAAGTAACTCTTTAAGTTTAGCGATGATTTGTTCATCTGAAGTAGGATAATAAGCTACTTTGATGATGTCATGAAAAATAGGTGTATTTTGGTAATGACCTATGATTGCTTGTAAAGAGTAATCTAGTTTTTCTTGAAGTAATGGATTGTAGTACAGTGCTTGATATGACACACCGAATACAACCTTGATATGTTCATAAGACGGTACGGAACAGTTATGTACATAGCCATACTCATGTTTAACATTTTTTAGTCCAGCTAACTCTTTAAAGTAAGCTGAATCAGCAACGTATAATATTTCAATACCTAATCTAGCCAGTTTAGGAACCAACTCATTTAAGTATTCGCGGATTAACGTAATTGGTGCTTTACCAGCACTGTTGTACGCAAGAGAGACACCAATGCAATCAGCTTTTTCTAACACCTTGGAGAGTGGATCAATATATGCTGACTGCATTGGATTTACTTGTAATGCTTCACGTTTCATCAGAAACGCTGCCTTATATTGCTTTGAAGGATTCGTATCAAATAAAATGTGATGCATGATGATTAAAAGTCCAATAGTACGTGTTTAAACAAAGCTTCATGTATAGCAAACAAATACTGAGAATGTTTGGTTTTAAAAGCTTCAATCTCTTCTGGTAGTAGTGTCTGAGGCTTAGTTAATAACTCACTTGCAAAAGATACTTGCGTTAAAGCTTCTGCTGGAATTAACTGTTTTAAGTCTGCTACTGTATTTGCAAAAGCACAAGCATTTACAATGATAGACTTAATACGAGCTGAAGCTAATTCATATGGCTCAAATAAAGCTAAAAACGCAGGCATACGACTATGTAGAGATTTGTGTAATGGATGTGCTTTAGCCCACGCAGTAGACTCAATATCTTCTAGTGATCTGTATTCTTTCCCTCGGTAAATAAACCGAATAGGTGTATTTTCAGGGATTAAACACAATTCTTTCTGATCATTAAGTAGCGGGTATAGTAAAAGATTAATTTGTTGGATCTGAGGCTTCAACAAATAACCATTTACTATTGAAAACAGACTAAGTTTACTTTTTTGATCAAATGGTAGTGCCATTTTAAGCTCCACGTATATATAAAGTATCTGTAGGTCTTGTACAAACAGTATATGCCATACGTGCAAACATAGTCTTATCTGAGCAGGTACGGAAGTCAGCCATATCAATTAATACATTTTTAAATGTACTTCCTTGAGCTTTATGTCCTGTCATTGAATTTGTTTGACGTAAATCAGCATAACGATTTTTAATAGTAAAATAATCAGAATACTGACGATCACGATATAACTTACCAAGAATTGTACGTAATTGTTCTGGATATTTAAAACAGTAAGTAATTACTTCTGTGTTATCATTATTAAATAAAGACTTTAATGTTACACGATAAATTGGGTATTGTACACCTTGAATTTCATCAGCAGTTTCTGAACAGTTAATAACTCTTACGTAATTATTATTACCAAACAATACTTTTTGACCATCTTTAGCTAAAATTGGGCCGTTAGTTACTAAGATTTCTTTTGGTTGAAACAAATCACTATCGTAGAATTTCTTACGAATGTAACTACCATATTCAACACATTTCTTATTAGTAAAAGTAATAACTTTAGCATCTAAGAAGTTTTGATCCACTGAATGAAATAAATTATCAATAGTTGATTTAGTTTGTTTACCATCAAGCAATACAATAGTGTCAGCTGGTTTAATGATAGGTGCTTCACCTGTGTAAATCATTTGTCTGAATTGTTCACCCAACATAGTGATTGGGTTATCTGCTGCTGCACGGCAGTATTCAACAAGGGTAATGGAGTACTTAGTTGAGATAAGTAAACCTGTTGGTTCATTAGAATCTACTGCAAGAATTTGATCTGGATCACCAATACGAACAATTTTACATGTGTTCATATCAATAGACGATTGAATAAAATCTTCAAGTTCTTGATTAATCATTGAAGCTTCGTCAATAAATACAATTGAGTTGTAAATTTTATTGAATGCTTTGTTTGATTGACGTAATTCTGTTTTACCTGTGTGATAGTTGTCTTTTACCGTTAATGACAGTAATGAATGAATTGTTGTTACGGGTATGTGTGTTGAGTACGATAACCGTTCTGCTGCTTGGTTAGTAGTAGCAGTTACGAATACGGTGTAAGGAGAGTGGCTATCGTTAATAGTCATCATGAATTCATCATGATGTTTAATTAAATTGAGCATTTCAGCTGCAATAAATGTTTTACCTTTACCTGAACCACCGCTCAAAACAAAGTTTGGTTCTGTTGGGTCAGAAAGAAATTGATAAAACAGATCAAGAGCTTGTTGTTGTGAAGGTGTGTAGTTCATATAAAACCTATGGATAAAACTGAAAGATTTGAATTAATAAGTGACAAGCATCATATTGCGTATCTTGGGGTACACTACAAACTGGTTCTTTGTTTTTGTTAAACTGTAGATGAGGGCACTGTTTACAGCTAGAGACAGAAACATTGCTGTTAACTGTCTCTTGTTGTTCACATGGGTAAATAATTAACTCCTTGTGTCAATATGAATCAGAGTACCAAAGTTTACTTTGGCATACTTGTTATCGGCACATAACCACACTGTTTCAAATGGTGTTGGTTGAGCAATAGCACGACAATCAAGATCTGAATACACTACTAACAATCTTGGATTAAGTTTTCTTGTTCTTTCAAACAAATCTTCTAAACATGTACCACCAAGACCTTCAAACTCTAATGAACGAACATCATCACCTTGTTCAAAGGTTTTGGTCATTCGTACTTTAGTATCAAAGGACATAATGGTAATTTTTTCTGGTTTGATGTAATCCTGCACATATTGGATATGTCCAATAAAAGATGCACATTGTTCATCAGTCATTGAGCCAGAAGTATCAAAACCAAAGATTACTTCACCATATGACTCTGAATAGAGTGATGGCAACATAAAGTCTGGTAAAAAGCGTCTATTGAAGCGACTATAGGAATAGTCTTCTTTAGCGTAGCTTGACAGAATGTTTTGGAAGATTGTTTCCCAGCACAAAGGAGGGTTTGTAATGGCTTCCAGCTCATGTTTTAAAGAGTCTGGTATATGAGCACCATGCCCTGTCATACGCGCTGCTGTAGCCGCTTTGACGAGGTTTGAGTTGATAGTGGCATCAACGGTAGCATCTGGAAGTGGCTTGCCTTCAGGGTCTTTGGGCTTGCTAAAATCAGGCTGTCCTGATCCTAATCCAGTACCCGGCCCAGCTGCATTACCTGCTGATGGGTTTGGTTTCTGCATATGTTGTTGGAATAAATCAGCATAAATAGCTTCTTTTTCCCAATTAGCATATTTAGGATCACAACACCAAGTATCTGGTATTTCATATGGACAAGTGTTAGTTGTCTTACTCACATATTTTTTAAGCATGTGGTTATTGTAGTGATCACATGCTTCATTCCAAATATCTGGGATTTTGTTTCCTACACGTAGCATATCTTTAAATGCTACATGCCAAGCTTCATGTGCTAATGCACTAACTCTTGCTTTAGGGGTTAAGCTCATATAAAAACTGGGATTAATAAATAAATTAATCCCATCTGTAGCTAATGTTGGAATTTCATCAGTCCAGTGCAGTTTTAAAGAAAATAGCATAGTAGCAATGAAAATACTTCCATTGTCTTTAATTAAACCATACTTAGCTTTATCATGAGCTAGTCGGACTTCATCAGAAATTTCCATAATTAGTCTCGTAAGTTATTAACGTTTCGTGTAATCCAACTAGATACAGCAGGATTTGCTGTAAGTGATGGTTTAGATTTATAGAACATACGTACTGCAATGATTTGATTTTCAAGAGGCAGACGAGAGAGATATTTCATTAATGGATCAACGTTAGTATCATCAATCTTTTCACCAATCAACGAAGCCATAGCAAATACCGCTGATGGTTCATGTGGTACAGGTACTGTCATTGGTGACGCAATAATTGATGTTAATGGTACTAATTGACCATAGATTTGACAGAATGAAATAAACTCTAATGCTGGGCCTTCACTAACACAACCAGCAATTAAGTATTGATGTTCGTGTCCAATAGATACAGCTTTATTCTTTTTAGTTTGGTACTTTTCAATACCTTTAACGGTTTGACTTACAAATTCCCAAGTACGTTCACAAGGGAAAGTATGGTCATTATGATTTGGATTAAATTTGTTTAACAGTTCTGGACGGGATTGAATAAAGGCAATTACACGATAATCAAAACCAGAATTAGCTGCATGATTAACCCAAGCAGTATGATCAGTAGTAACAGTAAAATGCTGCATACGTGATTGTAGTGCTGTAGACATACGCTGTACGATAGCGTTATCTGTTTCTTTGTTACCTAAACCAATCTGAAATACATTACGATGTAGTTTACGTTGACCTACTTCTTTCTCTAACAAGATCTTGTAAGCGGCGGCTTGAACCGCTTTAGAAGCAGATGTAATCTCATCATAAATGATCATCCAACCATTATAACGTACAGCTGGTTTAACAACTTGTGTTTTACCTGCTACTACTTTAGTAACTTCAGCTTCTTTGATTGGTAACTCATCACCTTCTAATGGAAACGTATCCATTGGTACATATGAGGCTTTACCATTAGTAATTTGAGGGAAGCCATTTAAATCTGTTGGATCGCATTGAGCCAAACGAATATCAATAACTTTTAAGTTAAGATCTGCTGCTAATTGACGAGCAATAGAAGTTTTGCCAATGCCCGGTGATGAACGGACAATAGGTACTGTTTTTGAATAAAAAGCAATTTCTAGCGCTTCTTTTAAAGCACCAAGAGGAAGTTCAATCATAAATCTCTCCAAGATGTATTGTTTTGTTTAAAATGGGTTGTGTGGAATTAATTCAGGATGTTTTTCATAAATAGCTTTGAGTTCTGATTCTAACTCTAAAAGCTCTTTACTTTTGTTTACGAAATAACGCTCACCTAACTTTCTTGCAGCGTATAAGAAAAACTTATCTCTACTGAATCCAGTTTTGACATATTGAGCTAACTCATCAATAGTCATGTTGTCAATCATGGTTTGGTTCATTTAAATACTCCTTTCTTTTTACCTTTAGAATAGTTGTATTGAAATGTGGAATGAGACATCCCATGTAATGCACACGCTTCCCGTTGAGACATGTTTTTTGTAGACATAGTTTTTAAGACGTTAGAAACTAATTTAAAACTAGCTTCTTCTCTTTGAATATTATTTACTTGTTGATTATACAAATAAAACATTCTTTGTAAGTAAGGTACAGATATACCTGCTGTTTTAGCAGCAACATCAAAAGGATTACCTTGTTTTAATATAGTAAATGCAAGTTCCAGCTTAACAGTAAGTTTAAAAGGCTGACTTACTTTTTTATTTTGTTTTGTTTTTTTAGATAATATAATTTTGTGTTTTCTACAGCAATAGTAGAATTGTTGTAGGGAAACACCATACAAAACAGCTAGATCTTTAGCATCTTTTTCAAGTAATTGCTTAAGTAGGGTTTCTTTTGACACTTCTGGCATTCTGTTCATACAGTTACCTTACGGATTGCGCTCAAACACTTTAATTTTATCTTCAGCTGCTAATAATAAATTAAGTGCAGCCATATTTTTACCACGAAAGTCTTTTTTAAGTTTTGCTAACTTTTGTGAAGTATCAAAACCAACTCGATGTAAAACAGAGTAAATAGCATCTCTATTTTTACAAGCATTGATTTCTTTAACTAAAGTAGATAAATCTGTTGTTTTAATAGGCATCGATTAGTTCCTGTATTTCTGTAATTGCTTTGTTTAATTTAGTGTAGCACTTCATGAATACATCTAAATCTTTGGTCATTAAACCAATAGAGTCAATGTAATACGTACTTGATGTTGTGCAGTAGTATGCTATTGCTCTTAAATTACCAAAAGGTACTTTACCTGCACATTCTGTAGATATATAGATTCTGTACATACCCATGTTAGGAATTAAGTATGTGTTGACCAATCCCCAATCTACTAGCGTAACTTTGAGTTCTTGTGTTTTTGTAGGAATGTCAATAATTTTTACTGGCATTTGGGATTTTTCCTTTATTCAGTGGTACACTTTTATCAATTGCAGATGGCGGAGCCATCCTAACTAATTATTATTTGGAGCATTGATATGACTAAAGTAGAATATTTAGAATCTCAACGTGGTCAAAGCTACACTTTCATAGTTAATAATCAACCAACAGTTGATACTATTGGTTCAATTACAGCAGAACATGTTCAAGAGATGACTACTATTCTTGCAGAAGGTTTAAGACTGGAAGTAGATAGTTATGTTGCTACAGAAGAGACTAAACAACTTTATAGCGCAGTAAAAGTAGCATTAAGTCCTGAACATATTTACAGTCCAGATTTTAAGATCAATTTTAGTTTACCTAATATCTGGGGAACATTTCAGCTTGCAGTACAAGCAGGTATTATTTTACAAAGTTCTGCTGATAAACTAGTTAATCTTGCTACATATAAGAAAAATGTATTAAAAGTAACAAGACAAGATTGTATTGATTATTTTAGTTTAGATTGGGTAAACCCAACACCAATTAATATTGGCTCAAGTCGTCAAATTGAAATTAAATTAAATCAACAAAGTGTTGAAAGCACCTACTTAATTTTTGAAATGTCTAGAGATGGTGTTAATTGGGTTCCTGCTGGTAGTGTACACGGGCTTTACAAGTCTGGGGTATACTTAGGTAGTATTCCACCTTATGGTAGCTCACGTTTCATCCGGTGGCGTGGAGAATACGATTTAGATGTGACCATAGAAGGTATCTAATATGACTTGGGCGCTAAAGTTCAATCCCGAAGGTAACGCTGGTAATGATGTTGTTACACTAGGTACTGCGCTAGTTCCGGGAATAGGTGTTGGTACTTCAAATTGGGCTATCGAATTTCGTATGAAGTTAGATGCTCTGCCTGCGTCTGGTAACTGGTATATTCTTGGTTCCGGCTCTGCATCACAAAATGCAGGTTTTGTTATACGTTCTGCGTCTGGATCTGGTGTATTAGCTTTAGTTAGTGCAGGTACACATATCTCAGCAGCAGACTCTCCTGTTGGATTTTTAATAGCTGATGGGGAGTTTCATACATATCGAATTGTACGTGTTGCTGGCACATCTATTAGTTTTTACAGAGATGGCGCTACAATACAGTTAAATAAATCATGGGCTACTACAAGTAACTTTACACTTAGTCTTAACCGTTTTGGTCGAGGTAGTATCAGCGGTACTGGTGGTGTTACTCCAATGGAGTTGGAGTGGTTTGACGCTACCGAATTTGATACTACCAATGGTCAGCGATGGGAATCAGATTTAGCAAATGGTTCTGGTACTGTTTGGCCTACAGTTAGTGGTAATAACCAAGGTACATTGGTTAACTTTACTGCTGGTGCTGAATGGGTATTTTATGGTAGTACACCTGAGTTTACTGCTGTTGTAAGTGCAACATATGGATCATATACAGCTACAGTTGCAGCAGATAGCACAAGACCAACCAATTCACTATCTATTGCTGCACAGTATGCAAGTTATATTGCAGCAGTAAACAGTACCAATACAAAACCAGTTAAGACAATTAGTATTAATACACAATACCCAGCTTATACAGTATCTGTAAATGCTACAGGTGGTGTACCTGCTTATAATGTGAGTATTAATTCTAATTACCCTATTTATGTAGGTAGTGTTGTAGGAACAAATACTAAACCTGTTAAAACAAGTCAGATAAGTGCTACATACGCTACGTATACAGCAAATGCTACTTGTAGTAACACAAAACCAATTAAAACAATAAGTATTAGTAGTCAGTATCCTGTTTTTAGTGTTAGTGTTGTAGCCACAAAACAGGCTAGTGGGCATACAGCTAGTATATTAGCAACATACCCTAATTACACTGGTTCAGTTAATAGTACAAACACTAAACCAATTAAAACAGTAATAGTAACAGGAATATATCCTAGTTATATAGTAAATGTAGTTGGTACAAATAACAAACCTGTTAAAACAGTTATTGTATCTACTACTTATAGTAGTTATACAGCAAGTGTAGTTGCTAACGTTGTTAGAAATAATGTTATATCTATAAATAGTACTTATCCAAGATATACAGCTAATGTTGTATGTGGACAAGAAATACCAGATAAAACATTAACTATTAATTCAACATATCCAAAGTATATTGGTATAGTTGTATTAGGTGATTTTGTGAATATGCCTTACCGTGGTGGTAAGGGAGCACATTTGGTTATCTCATCTGGTTCCAGAGAGATTAAAATTAAAGACAAAAGTCGTAATGTTAAATGGAGAGTAGAAAATGCCCGGTTATAACTTAGCAATGCGTAATGCTGTTAATGATGCAATTGCAGCACAAGTAGGCGGTGGTACTAACACATTAGAAGTACTTACAGCAGCTAACGCTGTATTGGCAACACATAGTAATATTCCATCATTTCCGGCATCAGTTAATGGTAGTACTACTTTGACTACTGTTGCAGATGATGTAATTGATGCAAACGGCACTGCAACTAAAGTACGTGTTACTAAAGGTGGTTCAGTAAATGAATATGGCCCCGGTGAAGTAACGTTTGGTGATCCTGCTTATGTTGTTGGTGGTGTGTCAAAAGTAACTAGTATTACTATTGCATTCCCTAGTGGTGGATTATGAGTTGTAATACAGCTGTTATTCGTCCTTATCAATGGGATAAACCCATTAAGCAAGGTAAAGTTGATCTATATTCTATTGATTTAACTGATTGGCTTGGAGAAGATGAATTAGGAACAGTTGTAGCAACATCAACAAATAATTTAGTAACTATTGTTGGTTCAGGAAAAGCAGCAAACGAGGCAGGGCAAGCTAACAAGTGTGCTACTGTCACTGTAGCAGGTATAACGCCCGGACTTGATGAGATACGCTTTAGCGTAGCCACAGCAAGCACTGGGCGTACAGACGGGATGTCAATACAACTGATTGTATCCAAGTATCCATAAGCCCCTTACGGGGCTTACTTTATTTCACTTCAATAAAAGGCAATGGGCCGGAATTACCGGTGTAAACTGGTAACTTACCATCCCACTTATCAATAGCATTTAATTGAACAACTGATGGGTTTTCACGAATAGCTTTACCTTTTAAGGCAATTGCTTCGGCTTCGGCACTTGCTAAAGTTAATTTAGCGTCTGCTTCGCCTTTTGCTTGTTCACGAGCTTTATCAGCTTCAGCTTTAACTTGTGCTACTTCATTTTCACGTTGTAGTGTTTTTTGTGTAGCGGTAATTTTAGCATTGATTGCTTCAGTAACTTGTTGTGGTACACCGATATCACCAAGTAAAAATACTTGTTCTACATTAATACCAGCTGGTTTAAGTTTAGCTGTAACAATGTCATTTACATCTTTAAGTAACTGTACTTTACCTTCACCATAGATGTATTCTACTTTGTATTTAGCAGCAGCTGCAATAAATGCATCTTGTACGATACGACGTACATAGCTGTCACTAATTTCTACAATACCTTTACGAAATTTCTGAAAGATGTCACTTACTTTAGTTGGATCAACTGCAAAAGCAATACCGACATCAGCCCATACTTTCATGCCTTCAGATGTTTGAAAGCGGATAGCTTCGTCTGTAGAACTATCTGCACAGCCTTTACCTTCAACTGGTGTAGCTGTCCATTGACAGTTTTGAGTAAAAGTAGGAAATACATACAGTTCTTCATTAACACCGATCCAGTAACGTCCCGGAGTTAATTCTTGTGTAGATACACCTTTTTCTGAACCAAGTAAGTTAACTTTAATACCTACATGGCCTGATTCTACACGACTACAAGCAGTAGCAGCTAAAGCAATTACACCTAGAAGTACAGCACGTAACAATTTATTCTTCATGGTTTTTCTCTTCTGTTGATGGATCAATTATTTTTGGAAACATTACTTTTACTGCAATGTGAATTAAACACAGACAGTAAGCAATCATTAATACAAATCCTGAAAGTACCATAATGGTATCTTTTTCAGAAATTAAGTAGGGTAAAACTACACCAAACATAGCAATGGTTGATATAGCAATTAGTAAAGCTAAATATACATATTTCATTAATCACCCCAAGGTAAGTTAGAAGTTATTGTTGTTGATCCATTTGTATTAAGTTTAATTGAACCTGATTTAATTTGTTCATTCCAGATATTCATATCTCTGTTATAGAGATCTTCTCTTAAGAAATCATCATAAGTTCTTTCAGTATCTAATACAAAGGTAGTTAGTTTGGTTTTAATACCGCTAAAAACCTTATAAGTTATTAATCCCCATGCAGTGAGCATAGTTAAAATACTTAATGCCGGTATAATACCAGATGTTAAAAGAAGTGTTCCTGTTAATCCTGTAATAGCGATTAAAGAAAACAATGTATAAAACACAACAGTTAAAAATATTTTTAAAGTCATGTCTTCTACAGGATCTTGTTTATTTGGTATATGGGTTACTATGTTCTTTCGAGATAAGTGTTCAATGAATTTACGTATACGTTTATTGTTATCTGTATCAGAATCAATACGTAAACGAGTCATGTACTTGTTTACTGTTTCTACGCAGTTAGGGCACATTACTTTGACTGTATTGGTTTGATATGTTTCAACAATAACAGATACATCGTTTTTAGGTATATGTTCTTTACAACAGTCACATGTTACAAGTGATTTAATCATATGCACCAACTAGGTTTAATTATACCGTAAATATCATACAATCGCTGATCCCAAGGTACAGGCATATTATAAGGAAATGTACTAAGATAAGGTCTAGCCATAAATCCAGATAAATAACTTTCTTGTATGTTTAAACGAGCATGTATAAATGATAAATAGGCTATTTGTACTGTTGGATCTGTATAAGTGTAATTTCCGTAGCAATTTACTGATTTGTGTAAAGACATATTACAGAAGAAACTTTCAAACTGTTGAAAATGTTTAAACAGATCATCAGTCCAATAACAATAAAACAATTCAATAAATGAACATATTTTATCTACTAGTGCTGATACGGGAGTTTGCATGGATTTTTGTAATCCCATATCTTGATTAAGTTCTTCAATTAACTTAGTTAATTCTTCACTGAGTGTTAAAAGCTCCCCGTATTTAGATGTACTGTCATCAAATGAATCAATTCTTTCTTCAGCTCTTTTTAAGAAATAAGAATATTTAGTTTCTAAAGTTGGATCGCCAAGCAAGTCACCAACTTCTTTTAAATTTTTTAAAATATCAGAAGAACTGATTTTGTCTAAGTGGTGATATAAAGCTTCATTATTACTAGCAACTTCTTTTTTTAAATTAACTAAGCTAGTCAATGTAACATCGATAAGATAACAGATTTCAGGTACTGTTCTTGAAGAATTAAGCATTAATCATCTCCCGATAAAACCCATACAACAATACACATACAAGCAAATGCTAACCAAGGTTCATTAATGTAAAACCAATAAATAATATTTAACATTCCAAAAGTAGCTACTTTGAATTTCATTCTGCACCGCCTTGCTGTTTGGCTTCTAAATAATCCTGAACGGAGCATTCCGGGTTGCTTGAATAGATACATTCAATTTCTTTGCAGGTTTTTGAATGTGTTGACAGACCTAATTCATCCATTTCGCGTACAAATTGGCGAATCATTTCTAAGTACCATTCTTCGCGTTGGCTGTGGTGTTCATTGACTTTGGTAAGTAAATCAATTTTAGCCTGCATTTTACGAACTAATGCTTTAGTGTCCATCACGCACCGCCTTGCCGGATGCGCTCGGCATATCTGTCAGCGTCGGAAAATACCATGCCTTCTTCGCTCTTTAGTCCCATCCACGACAGACACGCCGCCACGTAACCAGCCCGCCCAGCCTCAACGCGCACCTGCGCAAGACAGGCGGCTGGTGTTGGCAGTTCTTTTTCGAAATTTAAAAGAAACGCTGGAATGTTAAGTTCATCAACTCCGCGTATTTGCAAGTCGAGCTTGTAGCCGTGAATAAGCATGTTTTTTAACACCTCAACCTGCGCGGCCAGTTCTTCATACGTTGGTTTAGTCATTTTATTGCTCCAATGTTTTAATAAAATCAAAATACTCTTTAGAAGCACGAACTACGTTAGATGCAGTTAAGGATTTAGCGTATTCAGGATTAACTAAATTAAAGTAATAGCGCATTACACATAATGCTTGATGATCTTTTTCATATGATGTACATCCACAATAAGTACAATCAATAGCTATTAGATTAATCCGAGGTTCATCATTACTATATAAAAAACGTACTCTTTTTGTTTTTACTAATATAGAAAAAGAGTGTACTTTTCCACAAATACCACAAGTATGTATGACAATATTGTCTGTATTAGGCTTGGGATTGTTGTTGGAGTCTGAGTTGACTGTTTTCACTTTCTAACTCCGCAATACGTTTAGCTAAAGTAGCATTGCTAATTTGAGCATCAGCAACTTCTTTTAACTTTAATACAAAGTCAGTATTAGGATGTTCGTTGTAAACATTAACTAAACGACCAGCAATCCAATGTAAAAAATCTTTATTTGTCATTAGATGCCTCTTATTGTTTTACCTGATGCTCTACCACCAGCTGTATAAGCAAGACTGTCAACGTAATCATCTTTAATATAATAAAAATTTGAATTGGTGTTTTCATCAATACCAAGTAAAGTTTTTACAGTTTCAACGTATGAATCAAACGTTTTGCGTACATCTACAGGATCATTAGCTTTATGTGGGTATTTATTAAGAGTTAGCCATCTTGACTTAAGTTGCCACTTAACAAGTACACCTTTAGTACCACACTTTGTACAAGTATGCACATATTTACCTAACTGTGGCCCAAAATAAGGTTGTGTTACAGTAGGTACGTAAATTGCATCGTTGTAATTACAATGACGACAATTATGTAACACATACAGTAGATTACTGGGGTGTTGTGAAACACGTTTATAAATATAAGATTCTTTACGCATGTTATGTCCTTAAAATTGAATTGGTGGAGTGAAGCCCTCTACACAACAGTAGGAACCACTTCTGTTATGTAAACATCACTCCACCGAAAAAGAATTGTTGGTTGTGGATACCACTAACCAAGTTAAACTCTAGCTTGCAGCTACTTAAGTACTTATTTTTCTTATTGGCTCATGTGTACTGTCTAACTCTTTAACAATATAAATAGAAGCCCCCTAAACATTGTTTGGGAGAACATTAATTGAAAAATTATGTCTAGGAGACTTTTATTTATTCTGTTAGTAACTCTTTAAGTCGTAACTGTCTTAATTTTCTAGTTCTACATCTACTTCTACAGTAAATATGATTCTTGTTACGGGATAAAAACCATTCTTGACATATAGGACATTGTGTAAGCGTTGAACCACAATAAATACACTTACCATTGTGTGTAACGTGTTTCTGTGACATTTCCTTTTTACCTTGGCTCAATTGATCCAAATAAATTATAGGTTATTGGCGCTTTAGTGGCGCTCTAACCGGAGAAAAGAAAATGGCTACATTTAATGAAGACGTAATCACCCGTGGGTTTGCAGGCGGTTCTGACGGCTTTGGTGGTGGTATGGGTGGTGGTTTGTTACTTGGTTTATTGCTCGGTCGAGTAGGTTTATTTGGCAATCAAAACGGTGAAGGCTGCGTTACAAATGAAACTATCAACCAACAAACGCTTGGCGATATTAAAGCTGCGATCCCGCTGTCAGAAGCACAGGTTCAGCTTGCTTTAGCTGGCGCACAGGCTTCTTTGTCTAGCCAAGCAACCCAAGATACCCAGTATTTAAGTAATCAAACACAGGCTTTGGCAATTGCTCAAATGCAATTAGCTGCCGGGCTTTCTCGTGAAATTACTGCTGTAGATACTAATGTTGATCGTCAATCTACTGCTATTCAACAAGCAGTATTTAGTGATGGTGAACGTACAAGACAATTAATTACCAATAATCGCATTAGTGATCTTGAACAACAATTAACTGTTGCACAGCTTGGTAGTGCTGAACAGCGTGCAATTAACCGTGAAATTACCAATACTAATACAATTACTATTGGTATGAATCAACAACAAGCTCAACAGCAACAACAACTACAAGCTTTACAATGGCAATTACAAGCATTGTTTGGTCAAGTAGCTCAAGCAACTAACAGTAATGTTATTGTTGGCTCAACCGGTGTACGTACTGATCAAGCAGCTAATCCTACTAATGTAAGGGCATAATATGCTAGTTGATTTCAAATCAGATGGTACAATGGTTATTGTTCCAGAATGTGTTACGGAACTAATGGCATTGAAGTACTGGATGTACGAATTTCAAAAACATGGAGTTAAAATGCTTGAAGTAATGATTGAAACACACACAGAAGTAGTTCCAGAAGTTTTACGTTAATCTGTATGAACTACACAGTAAAAAGAGGTGCCGTTAACTCTGGCATCTCTTCCACCAAAGTAAGGATCGTAATATTTATCAATTACATCTTGAACTGTAGTACCAACAGAGCAGTTACCCCATATTTTCTCATGAGCATAACCTGATTCACGTTTAGTAACTATCATTTCTGGTTCTGGTTTAAATACATCACTTGTCATATTAATTCCTTAGATGGGTGCTATACACGACCGTGACAACTGCCGGAGACTCCGTTAGCCCTAAAGGTCATAGTGTATAGCGATTTATAGGGTCAAAACCAAAGAACCATAGTTAGGTGTTATTTGTGTTTAACTTAACTTCCGATTCTAATCTGGTACTTGCTACGAGAGCTTAACTGTCACAACACAGTCTTACAATAGCGTTTTCCCTTCAGCCAGTCGCCTTATGGATTCATTTTATATCAGTTAATTGATTCAACTGTTTTACAGCAACTAAAGCTGTATTAAGCAAAACAATTTGCTCTTTAATACGTTCTTCAACAGTTGGAAATGGATAATCAAGTGCTTTGTATTCTAAATAGTTATTAGATACATCGTAATAACTTTGGATCATTTCAACAGGTACTGTCATGATATTACCAAAGTCACTAAGTACAATAAAATGACCATTACCTGTTTCATTAATAATAATAGCATTAGTGTGTGCTTGACTATTATTAGTACAAAGTATTGTACCTACGGCATATTTACTCATTTTATTTTACCTGCTTCATAATCACGTAACCACTTTTTACTTTTAGTCCAACGTTGAAGTTTACCTTTACGTTTAGAGTTTTTTTGTTGTTCTTCTAAAATATAATCAAATATTCTTCTTTTAGCATACATCTTAATACGAGGACTATTTGCTGTCTTAAGTTCAAGCTTAAACCAATTTAATGTTCTTCTTCGTTTAACATACTCAGATTTAGTTAATTTAGGTTGATTACTTTCTTTATAAAAGTTTTGCCAACTGTAAGATCTTTTTTCTTCCCATTCATTAAGAATAACATCAAGTGTGGTATTCTTATGGTAAGCATAGTGAGTAGCACGAGCAATTACCCATTGAAATTTGGTTTTTGCTTGTTTCTTTTCTCTTTCAACGTAGTAAGTGTTTTTATCACCTTTGTAACGTTGTAACTTTTGTAAGTCTTTTTCATATGTAGCTTTTAAGGACTTATAACCAAAAGACTGACATACTGTTTTCCAATCTATTTTCATAAGTCCTCTTATTTATTTCTCTGGTTTAACTAAGATTACTTCAGCAATACCAATAAAACCGTCATTACCAAAAGTACTTTTATGTTTATTAATGACTTTTTTAGTTTGTGGGAAATTTGATACCATATATTTTTGATTAGGGTATTCGTAAGCATAAACAAAACCTAATGATTTTGGTTTAGCTTGTTTAAAAAGCCTATTGATATCTTCATTAATTGTGTATATACGGTTTTGTTCTTTAACATGATTTAATTCATAGTTAAGAGCTTTAATTTCTTTAAAACAATATAAATTAAACAATACAGATACAACTAATGCAATTGCAATAGGTTCCATAACAAATTCCTTAATGTTGAATTAGTGCCAACTAAATATCTAACTAGTAATACCAATTAGTATTTTGCGCTATGCCTCGTCGTTGTGGCCCCGACCCTCCTTACGTGTAGCACCCACGCTATAGCCTACCCCTTAACTATAGATAACTCTGTTTACGACAGTAAGATGTCAGCTAGGGCGTTGAACTGGTACTTAATTTATTGGTTCAATTTCATTAGGTGTACAGTAGTAAAACTTTTCATTTTTAAAGATCCAATTAGATAAAGTTAATTTTACTTGTACACGTAAACAAGTTAATGGATCATATGCACTATCAATGTATGTAGTTCTATTACCCATGTATTCAAAACCAGTGATATAACCCTCACCATGAGGTACTTTTACTTTATCACCTAATTGCATAACTATTCCTTTGGTAATTGTAGAAGACCTGCTTTATAAAGCATTTTGGCTAAATTAGCAATATTACTATTATCATTAATTTGCCATTCATGAATAACAATACAGGCTTTATTAACTAACAAAGATTTTTGTTTCTCTTCTTCTTTTGTTTTTAAGTAATCACTAATAACTTTTTCTAAGTGAATATTGTTTTCACTTAAAATAAAATCAAACTCTTCTTCTGTTAAGTTAGAAACAAGATCAAGTAATTTTTTTAAGTTTGTTTTTATACTTTTTTTAGAATGTTGATTCGGATTACCGAGATAACTAACATCTCTAGGTTGATACTTCGGATCAATAATTTTAAAAGAAGTAACACCTTCCCAATTAAGTTGATGAAACCAACATTCAGCAGATGTAAAACCATCCCACCATTCAATTTTAATTTTTGGTTTAATATTTGGTTTTGTACCATTGTAATTATAGCGAATACCCCAACGATAACCGTCGATATAACCTAATTCTTTAGCAGTAAATTCAAAGATGTTACGATCACAGACTAAACTAAAGTATTCTTTGTCATAAGCAGTACTACCAAAGACAAAATCATTTATTTGGTAATCTTCTACAGATTTAGTACAAATTAATAAAACTTCTTTCTCTGAGGTGTGTATGGTTACATTAGACCATAAACCCTTATGTTCATGTACAGCTAATTCAATTAATTCTTGTGTTGTCATTTATGGATTCCTTAAAAACAAAAAGGAACCATAAAGGTTCCATAATAGGCAATGAGCTGGCTATCTCTGCGATAGCACCAAACCGGAAAGGCTTCGGGTTTGCTTAACAGCATGACCTGCGCATTCAGCTCATTGGTTTGATGCTTTAAACTCGCTTACAGGCCACCAAGGCTCAGGCGAATCGAACGCTTCCCGTCCACGCATCTAAAACACCAAACCAATAAACTAAAGTTGCTGGTTACGTTATCCAGCGTTAATAATGAAGTAGCATTATTAACCGTACTGATTCAATCGTCTTAGAGGTTGACAACCATCAGTTGCAGACATTATTACCGCTTATCAACGTCCTTTACTGTCAGCAAAGGCTTCAGCTTCCCGTTACAAGGCGTGGATTACCATCATCTGCTGGGACACCATCTTTATCGCGCATGGCGATGTTACACATGAAGCACCTTGATACTTCTGTCTGATGTTTACATCACCACTTATCTCTAGGCATGAGAACAAGTACACAATGATTTAAGATGTAAACACCAGACAGAAATACCTAAAAACCTAGTATAAGTATTTCTGGGTTATTTAAACCAGTAACCAAGGTTGAGTTTTTTAACAAGCTGTATGTACACCAAAACAGTTAATTTCATAATGGACTTACTACTTACGATGCCAGTAGTAGGCTAAATCAGTCGATGTTGTTTCATTTGCTAATATTCCTGGGTTTTAATAAAATTAGTCTAAACAACCTTCATTGTAGCTGACATTACTGCCACCGCCACCAACACAAGTTAATCCCAATATTCTTCACACATTACACCCCCTATAGTGTTAAAAAAGACCGGTATTTCTACCGGTCAAAACAAGGACACATCAACAGCGTCAGTTCCCTGACCCCTGCACTATATATGTAGGGCTATAAGCTGTCCAGAATTGATTTACAGCGATTGTTTATTGCCCCGTGCTCTTGGCCTGCGTGGCTTACGAGCAACGGTTACACGGCCATCAGACACTGTTACAGTGCCTTGTGATTTTGAGTCAGCCACAGGATCTGTCTGAGGCTTATCAGCTTCTTTGGCACCAGTAGCAAATAACAGTTGTTCAGATAAAGTATTAACTTTAGTTACTAACTGTGTATTATCTTCAATATACACGTTAATTCTGGTTTGAAGAATGTCATTTGCTTTTTGATTAGCATCAGCCATATTTTTGTAATGGTTTACTTCATTACGTGAATCTTCAAGACGATTTAACGTTGATTGATGTATATCACTGTTATCTCTGATCATTTGATTAAGAGATTTAACTCTGTCGTTGTACTCTTTATAAAGAGAGTTAGTAGTCTCTTTACTGTTTTCTAACTCGATAATTAAATCAAGCTTAGTACGTTTTTCTTTTTCAATTAGTAAAGCTAAACTAATTGTCAATACTGACAATAAAGCAATCATCATATATTCAAACATCATTCCACTCCTACGTATGGTAAATCTAAATCAATTAACTGATTGATTTGATCTAAGGTTAATACACAGTACTTTGTTGTGATTTCTTTAGCTGTTGCTTCAGTAAAGTCTTCAATAAACGAAGGTACATTTGCTACAGGAACCAACATACTTAAAGTAATTGGTTTACCATCTAAACTATGAGTAGTTGCATTAACTACTTCAAAATCATCTTTTACAATGCCTGTAGCTTGTATTAATAGTTGTCTTACTAATGGTGTTGTAGCACCAGAGTCAACTAAATTAATATTAGCCATGAAGCCTTTACAAAAGACAATCTTATTCAAGATTTGTGTCATTTTATTCTCCAATTACAAGCGCCGGAGGTGCTTATTTGTTTTTACGTACAATACGATCATCAGTGTTATTTGCATTAACTGATTCACGTAAGTAGTGTCGATGACCAAAAAACTTAATCTTTTCTGCATCACGTAATGAAGTGTTACCAGATTTCTCTAAACCAAGAGTACGAGCAGCAGCTGTACGCCAAATAGCTTTAAAAGCATTGGCTTCAGCATATGTCATATTTAAAGATTCCATAATATCACCACACTCTGCAATATATGGAACTTGTGTCTCAGTTATAGGATGAGTAACACCAACACGGTAGTAATCACAAGCAAAACCAGATTGTTCTGGTACTGGTTCGATTCTTGGATCAATATTAAAATGTGTTTTCATACCTGAACCAGTAAGGTAAAGACTAGTGTCTTCTTTTTTAGGTGATTCAGTACCAACAACAAAAGGATATTCTTTTACTTTTGGTTCAGTAACTTCACGTAAATTCAATGCTTCAACAATACTTAGTAATAACTTATTAGTAATATTACTACTGTGTTTCCATTTGTCGTTACCAACTAAATACAAAGCATAGTCGTGTTCAGATTCTGAAGATAACTTATAAGTTACTTCAGGTTGTGGTATAACCACATAACCTAATTCATGTAAATAATCTACATCATCTACATTAATAGTGTACATTGTACTTTTTTCAAAAGGTTTCATTAATTTACTCCTGAAATACTAATATTTCATCCTGTGCAACAGGATGTGTGGATAAAGCAATTAAATCATTAGTTGAAAACAATAAAACTGTATGCTGAAAATAAGTTATGTTTTCAACAAGTTTTCTAATTCTGTTGTTAATATCTACACATATTACTAAACCCGCATGTTCATATACAGGAACCAATAACATATCAGAATCAATATCACCTAAATAGTATATTGGTATTCTAGTATGTGAATTTAGGTTATTGCCTGTAACAGTATACGTTTTTCTCCCTGTATTAACAGGGAGCAACAAGTAATTATTTTTGCACAGTGGAGTAGGCACTTGTAAGGTAATCATACACTAATCCATATACATTAGATGTATTAGCCATATCCAAGTTATCAATGAAGTTCATTAAGAAGTAGTTATCTTCTTTATCACCTTCAGCATCAGATTCCCAGATCTTTTGATAAGTACCTTGCTTATAGCCGTTATTTGCACGGAAAGCATTTAATGCATTCTTTGCAATATAACCTTTGTACAGATCTTCCCATGACAGTTCAGCTTGCTCACACAAGCTAGCAAAACACATAAACATAGGTGTAGGTTGCTCAGTTACCATATAATAAAGCATACTGTAATTTGCTGCGGCAAATTTAGGTTTTTCTTCTGTTTCACCAGCATAACTCATTGCTTTAACAATGCTTTGAGCTAACTTGTCTAAATCTAATTCTTTGTCTTTTTCAATTACAAAAGAAGTAAGAAAATGGTAAATATCAATAAGTTCTAAACGAACATTATTCATATCTGGTGTTTGTTTCTTCCACCATTTATAACCATAAGATTCCATCATTTCAGCAGATTCACATAGTACTGCTGTTTCCCAGTCTTGTCCTGCTGTTTTCCAATCAGGATTAACTTGTGTGTTGAATTGATCTTGTAATACCAACAGTTCTTTAACTTGTTGGATCGTTACTTGTGTTGCATTCTTCATTGTGTTGATCAGGGACATTCCAAGCTCCTAAAGCTTCAAATACACGAGCAATATGCTCTTCTGTTAAATCCACATCTACTATAGTTGTGAACCATCCTGCGGTGATAAACCGCTCTTTATTAAACGTTTTCAACATTTCTTGATGACGTTCATTGAACTTAGCAGCAAGATCATTCTGTAAACAACGAGTACCAATGTATTCAACTTTTAAATCCATGTAACCACGGCTAGAGTCCTTATTTTTCATACCAAATACACCATAGTGCATTAAGTAATGGAACGGTAACTCTCTTAGATC
>Ga0209599_10000071_pt1 | contig 73042 bp, 111 predicted proteins | sample Shrwel_input2_FT_FD_187534 | JGI IMG/M metagenome (GOLD analysis project Ga0209599, IMG submission 187534) | Subsurface microbial communities from deep shales in Ohio, USA - Utica-3 well 1 S input2 FT (SPAdes) (version 2) ...
TTGTACAGATTCTAACAGATACTAAAAACAGCACTATCAAGCAGTATCAGTATATGTTTGAACTAGACGGTATTGATCTGAGTTTTGATCAAGACGCCCTACGTGAAATAGCAAAGCGAGCTAAAGAACTTAAAACCAATGCTCGTGGACTTAAAAACATCATTGAAAAGATCCTAATGCCTTATCAGTTTGATGCCGTAGATCTTGTCGAGCGCGGTTTGAAGTCAATTCGCATAAGTAAAGATACTATAGATGGCAAACCAGCCATTATGATTTTTGATAAAAAGAAAAATGAGCAAAAACAACAAAGCACCAATGGGTAATAAGGTCATCGTAGGAGACTTGCCATTAAACGTAGCACTGAGAAAATTCAAACAAAAAGTAGATGATTCCGGGATTCTGGAAACATTGAGAGCCAAAATGTTCTACGAAAAGCCAACCACTGAGCGTAAGCGTAAAAAAGGTGCTGCCAAAAGCCGTTGGCAAAAGAAACTTAGAGACGGCGCTTTACCTAAAAAAATGTATTGACAAATACCATAAAATGTGTTATACTTAATGTATGACAAAACATCTTATGATCGATATGGAGACCATGGCAGTCTCCCCAAATGCTGTAGTCCTTTCACTGGGCGCAGTCCACTTCAACCCGTATGGTAATGGATATGGTGACAAGATCTACTTTAAAATTGACCTTGATGACCAAGACAAGTTAGGACGTGAAATTGACCCTAACACACTCGAGTGGTGGAGTCGGCAAGATCCTGCTATAATGGAGGAAGCCTTTAGTGAAGAAGGCCGTATTTCACTTGTTGAAGCTATGGATATCTTCCATAAGTTTGCTTGGGGATGTTCAGCATTCTGGAGTCACGGTGCAACCTTTGACTTAGTAATCATTGAAAACATTTATCGTCAATTAGGAAAACCTCTACCTTGGCAATACTGGCAGTTACGTGATACACGCACCCTGTTTGATCTAGGTTATGATCCAGACATGCCACAAGGTAGTAAACACGATGCTTTGCAGGATGCTATCCGGCAGGCCGTAGGCGTACAAAACATCTACGCAAAAATGAAAATTAGACCACGATAATGTTCATGGTTACCCTATTCCTGAAATAGGAAAATACAATGGAAGACTCATGGTTTTCCATTGATTTGTGCATTAAATAAGTGTACAATAAACATTGTTTCATTCACACACAAAGGAGATAATATGAAAACAGTTGGTGATAAATTAGAAAAATTTGCCGTAACAGGCGTGAACCCAGGTAAAGATGATTTCTTTACTATTACAGATGAGTCATTTGCAGGCAAGTGGAAAGTAATCGTTTACTACCCAAAGGACTTTACGTTTGTTTGCCCAACAGAAATCGTAGCCTACGATAAACTGTTCCAAGACTTTGCTGACCGTGATGCAGTATTGCTAACTGGATCTACAGACAACGAGTTCTGTAAACTAGCATGGCAACGTAGTCATGAAGACTTGAGCAAGATCAAACATATTCAGTTTGCTGACACACAACGTTATGATCCAAAAACTTGTGACGACTTGAGTTTGATTGAACAACTTGGTGTGTTCTATGCTCCAGCTGGCGCCGCACTTCGCGCCACATTCATCGTTGATCCACAGAACGAAATCCAACACGTTACAGTCAACAACTTGAACGTTGGTCGTAACCCAGAAGAAACACTTCGCGTATTGGATGCGCTACAAACTGGTGAACTATGTGCTTGTAACCGCACAGTTGGCGGCGAGACTCTGTAATGTTAGAAACTATATGCGACACGTTAGTTGAAGCATATAGACGCAACTGGATTACCAGTCGTGATGGCAATGTAAGTATTCGTCATCACGACCGTGATCATTTTTATATCACACCCAGTGGCGTCCGTAAGCAGACAATGCAGCCTGATCAATTTAAGAAGATCAAGATTGTCAGCAATCTAATATGGCGGGAAGAACCTTATTCTGATATAAGTGCTAACCTAAAGCCCAGTGGAGAAATTCCATTACACTTCGGTTTACAAAGAGCAATGGGACAACATAGTAATGATGTTCGAGTAGTAGTTCATTTGCACCCCACTTATTGTGTAGCGGCTATGCATGCCGGCATTGACCTAAGCACCATTGTTAATGACTTCCCGGAACTTAGTAGATACACCAAGGTAGCACCTAACGTAGGTGATGTGCCGCCTATCAGTCAAGAACTTGCTGACCGTTGTCACGAAAATTTGTGGCTACGAAAAGACGGTACCATTGGGTTTGATATTGTTGGTATTAAAGGTCATGGCGTGGTTGCTATAGATACTAGCCCATGGAGGGCATTTGAACACATTGAACGATTAGAACATATTTGTCAAATCGTATTAGCGTCGGGAAAATATTGACATGAGTTATATTGTAGGTTCGTTGCCGCCAATTAAATGTTTTGTTAAACGAGAATTTCTCTATAACTTTGAAAAAGGTCATGGAGAATTAGAACCTGCAATATGGGTCAGTCTTAAAGCACTAAGGGGACAGGTGTTTCGTATTGAAAGCCTGTTGCCTAACTACGGTGCCCTCTATGACAAGCTACCTATTCATGCCTACGTTTGGCAAGAAAATCATACAGGAAATCTACCCGTAGATATTTTACAGCTTTGGGACTGTATGGGCTATCGCTTTACTATTATTGAAAAAATAGGTCTGCGTAATCTAGGTGTTAAGTTTCTGGGCAAGGATAAAGAATGGCATCACGGAACTTATTTGTTTACCGTGGACTTTTGTGCAGACGGTATGGATGTGGACACAGGGTTCACTGAAGTTGCCGAAGAACATAAATCGTTTAATTTTATTCGACTAGAAAACGGACAGTTTGCCTGCCAACCTAACAACCGTTGCTTGTGGTATGATCAAAGTTTAATTTCTGGTAATGTTAAATTTCCAGACTTCAAAGCCGCACAGACTATATTTACAGTAGATGGAACACGCAAGTGGAGTGCAGGAGATGATTGGTTTTATAATATAGAGGAAAGAAAATGAGTTTTATTGAAACAGTAAAAGGTGCTTTGCCAGATTACGCAAAGGACACAAAGTTAAACTTGGACGCAGTTCTGGTTCGCAGTACACTAGATGCAGATGTTGCCATGGGCTGTGCCGTAGCCGCATTGGCTGCAACAGGCAACGGAAAAGTCCTAGCAGTGATGTTAGCAGACAATCCAACGTTTGCAGAGTCAGCAATGACCGCCGCAAGTATTATGGCGCAGAACAACGTTTGGTATCCGTATGTTGAAATGGCCGACGATCCTAGTCTAAAAGGATTACCAGCTGGCTTACGTATGAACGCTATTGCGAGTCATGGTGGAACTACCAAGTCAAACTTCGAAGCATTTAGTTTGGCTGCAAGTATTGTTGGCAAATGTCACTTCTGTGTTAAAGCACATTATGAAACACTCAAGACAGAAGGTTACACAGTGGAACAACTTCGTGACATTGGCCGTATTGCCAGTGTAATGAACTCTGTGGCCAAAGTTTTGAATAGTTAATTTTTCCAACCTACTTCATCTATAATTGGTATCCATTGTTTACGTAGTGCCATCATACTGGCTTTAAACCCCACAGGAGTTTGTTCTTTTATTTCGGCAAACATTAAATTGTCTTTAATAAATTGACGTCCTTCAGAGCTATTAATAGCATTACGGAACATGGTAACATACCAGTCAATGACATCTTGGTTTGTGCCTTTGGGGAATATAATACCCCAGGCAGCATAGACATTCATCCCCGGAACATAGTCCTTCATTAATGGAACGTCTTTTAAACCTTCGAGTTTGTATTCACTGGTTAACCCAATAATTTTTACCTTACCAGATTTTACCAAGACATTAGCAACCGCAACAGGAATGATCCCGAACTCTGTGTGCCCACCTGCTACATCCTGACCTGCCTGTGCTGGCCCTTTATATGGGATAGTTTTAATTAGTTCTCGATTACCCTTGATATGATACATCATGTATTCGTAGGCCATTTTATGCGAACTACTTCCAGTAGCAATACTAATAGGGTCTCGGGTGTTCCTCATACGTTCCATAAATTCTTTTGGAGTCGTAGTTGGACTTTTTTCAGAGGCTATAATAGCTAATGGGCTCTTTGCTAAAGTTAATCCATATTCAAAATCATCTAATGTATATTTTTTATTTTCTGGATTTACATAATCCGCAGTTACCCAAATACCTTGGTGGCTAGCTACATAGATATGATGCCCATCGTTAGGTAGCTTTATAAAGTGATTCATACCTATAATGCCATCGCCCCCTGGCTTATTTTCTACAATAAAATTTATTTTAGGATTTGTTTTTTCAATAATACTACTAAACCCTCTAAAACTTAGTTCGTTTCCGCTACCTGGTGCAAACCCGATAACTGTTGTTACTGTTTTGCTTGGCTCCCAAGCATTGGCTGCTGTTGCAATGAACATTGCAATAATTATTTTAATGATGTTCTTACTCACGATGTTTCCTGTTGTTATTACTTTGCAGTAAATAGATATTTAATAAACATATGACAGTCGATCAAAATTATCTCAATCAATACTTTGGAAACATCTGGCACAAGAACAGCGACCCTTGTAGGAAGAATACAAAATCAGGACTACAACTTATTGACAAAATAGGCAACTATGAAACTGTCTTAGACGTAGGCTGCGGGACAAATCCTTTCAAAGGAGTTATATCAAATCTTACGGGCATAGATCCGGCCTTTGATCAAGCAGATGTAAAATGTGGCATAGACGAATTTGTCACTGACAAAAAGTTTGATGTGGCGCTGTGCCTGGGCAGTATCAACTTTGGTGATGTTGTAGACATAGAAAGACAGATAGCAAAAGTTGTCAGCTTACTAGAACCACATGGAAGAATTTATTGGCGTTGTAATCCTGGACAAAAGGACCACCCTGATCCAGGGTGTGAGCATATTGAATTCTACCCTTGGAGCATTGAGGAACATGTTCGTTTAAGTATCAAGTTTGGATTTAGACTTGTTGAGTGTTGCTGGGAACAGAACGGACGACGAATCTATGCCGAGTGGTCTAGGATTATTTAAACCATCCTATCTTCTTACCTGCTGCCTTACGCTCATCATACTCTTCAGGGGTACTTGGGAAACGTAATGCCCATACAGCGCAGAGTGCCATTCCTAGGCCAACACCTAATACTAGTTTCCAGTTTTGCGTAGTAAACCAAAGAATGATAAGACTAATGTCCATTGTAATGACCATAGCCCATTTGCCATAAGTAGGGAATACTCGTTTCTCTGACCAGTTACGTAAGAAAGGTCCAAACAGTTTATGATTCATAATCCAGTTATGCCAACGTTCTGAACTTTTGGCAAAACAATAGGCCGCACCAACAGTTGGTGTGCTCCAAGGTATACCAGGAGTAACTACTCCAATGTAAGCAATGCCTAGGCAAATAAATCCCAAGGTCATCCATAACGCTTTTTTAATCTTATTCATAAGGGTTCCTTTCTTGTATTTACTAAGTATTTGACACACACAGAAAAAACAAGTCTTAACTTAAGGAGAAAAGATGGACTTCATCACAAACGTTCTGTTAAAGAACATATCATACTTATGGATGATATTCTTCATTATGATCACTGCCGGACTAGCAAAAGAGTATCAACTCTTCGCCCCGGCATTTGCCTATGTAAGAAACACATTCCGTAGCAACAAGTTTGTAGTAGTTCTCCTAAGTGCAATTGGCGGAGTATTGCCAATTGAAGGTCGAGTCACTGTATCGGCAGGTTTGCTTGATACAGTTGCACCTAAGTGCGGACACGGTCGTGAGAAGATGGGTATTGTTGATTACTTGAGTACACACCACTATTACTTGTGGTCACCTCTTGAGAAAACAGTTATCCTACCTATTGCGGCTTTTGGTCTAACCTACGGTGCATGGCTTGGCCTAGTTGCGCCTTTATTGATTGTTACTTTTGCGTTTATTACTTGGTACATCTGGAGCCAAGTACATAACGAAGAAATAGTGATCACCCCAGGAAACTTTAAACTATCATCGGTATTACGAAATGTATTGCCTATGTTTGTAGCAATTGGCCTTTACATTTACAATGATAAGTGGATGGTCGGTTGTTTTGGTTTCCTAACCCTGTATTACATCATCATTAGTCAACAGTGGAACATTAAGAAATTATTGAGCTACGTTCGATGGGATGTATTAGCGTGGGTTGGCGCAGTTATTATGCTAGGAAACTACATGAAAACTTATGATGCCGCTTGGCAAACTATGTTAAAGACAAGTGTGCTTGATCCGCATACTTTTGTTGGCATGGTAATCATCAGCCTCATCGGCCTTGTGGCCAGCTTCTTTATGGGTAGTAGTGGAAAATTTATTGCAATTGCTGTATTAATGGCTCAAGTCTTTGGACAAGAGTATTTCTTATGGTTCTTTGCTATTGACTTTGCTGGCTACTTATTAAGTCCGACTCACAAATGTGTGGTGATCGGTAACCGTTATTTTGGAACACCGTTTAGTACCTACTATAAAGCATTAGGTGCCTGGGGTGGATTAATGCTGATAACGGCAGGTGTATTAACCTTTTTGGTTTAATACCACTTGACAAACTGACCTTTCTAGTGTATAATAACACATACACTCAGAAAGGTTTCTTATGAAACACTCAAAATTGGATCGACGTCATACTGGTTATTCCAATTTTAAATATGCGGCCCAATTCTTTTCTAAAGAAAAAGATAAATTTTGTGCTATTAGAGAATGGGCTTGGGAGCAATGGGGACCTAGCTGTGAAATGGAATTTTGGGACTCAACTAGAAATCCTAAATGGTGTTGGATAGTTGATCAATATAAAATTAAAATTTTCTTTGCCACTGATGCAGAATATCAATGGTTTTTACTAAAATGGACATGACATGATAATTCACCTTGTTAGTGATTTACACTTAGAATTTGCCTACCAGGAATTGCCCGGTGGTGATGTTCTCATCTTGGCTGGAGATATCTGTGAAGCAAAAACACTCCGTAAAGAATTTCACCAAACTAAAGTTGTAGATCGTGTTCCTGGTGCTTTCAAAGCCTACGACTTTTTCTACAGCGAATGTGCCAAATACAAGAAAGTGTTTTATGTTATGGGAAACCATGAACATTATCACGGTCGCTTTGACAAGACCTACAACGAACTTAAAAGTATGATGCCTGAAAATGTTACCTTGCTTGAAAAAGAATGTTTTGAGTATGAAGGCGTAGTGTTCTTAGGTGCTACATTATGGACTGACATGAATAAGGGTGATCCTATCACGGTCTATACTATGAAAGGTTTTATGAATGACTATAAGGTTGTTCAGAATTTTTATGCTGACAAAGGATTATACCACAAGTTAACTCCTGAACATACTGTTACAGAACATCGTAAGACTAAGCAGTATTTCAAAACAATTCTTGAAATGAACCGTGATAAACCAGTAGTAGTTATTACCCACATGAGTCCTAGTTTCCAAAGCACCCACGAAAAGTACAGATACGAAACTGTTACCAATGGTGGCTACTCTAGTGACTTAGATGACTTCATCCTAGATCACAATAACATTAAAGTATGGGTTCATGGTCATATGCATGATCCCGTTGATTACAAGATTGGTGATACTCGAGTCATTGCAAACCCAAGAGGCTATATGCCTTGGGAAGATGGCAACGGTTTTGAACCCGGTCTATACTTTGAGGTATAACTATGTCTAGTCTGGCAGAATACTTTGAAGCTAATCGTCCTAAACCCAAATACAAGTTTGGGGATAGGGTCGATGGTATGTATATGAAGATACCCTATGTTGGTACAGTCTATACAGATAATATGCGTAATGAGTTAGAAGGCCCTATGGTTAGTATTCATTTGGACCTGCCAATGAAAATTGGTAAAGTGTGGCATGAATACATTCGTGTAAAATATAAAGACATTAAAGGACTAAGAAAATGAGTTCAACCGTACGTATACCTTGGAATCGAAATTACGAGAACGAACGCAACTGGAATGAAGTCTGTGCTAGAGCTATAGAAATGTTTGGACTGCCGGGCAACAGATTTACCACTCATGCCAATATTCACTATATGGACTTTATTTTTAAAAGTAATAAAGATGCACTAATGTTTGCCATAGAACATAATGGCATTATTGTTCCAGACGAAGACCTAACTGTAGAAGCTGTAGGAAGATACATGCAGTGAGAAAGCGTGAGGATGAAAGTTACGAAGCATGGTGCAAGCGTGTCGAAATGTATGAACACGGCTGTGCTTTGCAACGGATTGCAGAAGGTGATTCTATTGATCAAGTTTTAGATGACATGAGTCGTAAAATCATGCAAAAACTTCTACATCCTCTCTATGACGAAATCCGTAAATCATCAAATACTACATATGATGCAGAAGCTGGGAAAAAAGAGTATGCGGAAAAATATCTAAAACATAACACTCCTGTAGCAGATCACGTTGAAGGTCAATTATTTGACAAACGCGAATAATTCGTGTATAAATATAGCTGTAGTGAATACTTTTAAGATTTACTACCGGACATAGGGTCCAAACTATTCTTACTTACCAAGGAGATAAAAATGAGTAGAGTAATCGGTATCGATTTAGGTACAACAAATTCGTGTGTAGCAGTCATTGAAAATGGTGTTACAAAAGTTATTGAGAATTCAGAAGGCGCACGTACTACACCTAGTATTGTTGCTTATGCTAACGATGAGATCCTTGTAGGAGCCTCGGCAAAACGTCAAGCAGTTACAAACCCCAAAAACACAATTTACGCAAGTAAGCGTTTAATCGGACGTAAGTTCACAGAAGAAGCTGTACAAAAAGACATCGATTTGATGCCTTATAAAATTGTTCAAGCTGATAACGGCGATGCTTGGGTACAAGTAAACGAGGACAAACTTGCTCCTCCACAGATCAGCGCAGAAGTCCTGCGTAAAATGAAACAGACCGCAGAGGATTATCTAGGACATGAAGTTACACAAGCGGTTATCACAGTTCCTGCATACTTTAACGACAGCCAAAGACAGGCAACTAAGGATGCTGGCAAAATTGCAGGCTTGGAGGTACTCCGTATTATCAACGAACCAACTGCGGCTGCATTGGCCTATGGTGTTGACAAAGCAGATAAGGCTGATCGCAAGATTGCTGTGTATGATTTGGGTGGTGGAACATTTGACGTATCAATCATTGAGATTGCCAACGTTGACGGCGATAAACAAATTGAAGTGTTGTCCACTAATGGTGACACATTCTTAGGTGGTGAAGACTTTGACCAACGTATCATGGATTACTTGGTAGCGGAGTTTAAGAAAGACAATGGAGTTGATCTTACCAAAGACATGTTGGCCCTACAACGTCTTAAAGAAGCCGCTGAAAAGGCCAAGATTGAATTGTCAAGTTCTGCACAGACAGATGTTAACTTGCCTTACATCACAGCAGACGCCAGTGGTCCTAAGCATATGAATGTTAAGATCACTCGTGCTAAACTTGAGCAGTTAGTTGACGAGCTAATTCAACGTAGTATTGCCCCATGTAAAACTGCCATGTCAGATGCAGGTGTCACTGCTGGCGACATTGACGAAGTTATTCTAGTTGGTGGTATGACACGTATGCCTAAGGTTGCTGAAACAGTTGAGAAGTTGTTTGGCAAGGCACCACGTAAGGATGTTAACCCAGATGAAGCAGTGGCCGCTGGTGCTGCCATTCAAGGTGATGTGCTAGGTGGTGGACGCACAGACGTTCTATTGCTAGATGTTACACCATTGAGCTTGGGTATTGAGACTATGGGTGGTGTAATGACTAAGTTGATTCAAAAGAATACAACTATTCCTACTAAGGCAAGTCAAACATTCTCTACAGCTGAAGACAATCAACCTGCTGTAACTGTCAAGGCATTCCAAGGTGAGCGTGAGTTCGTTCAATATAACAAGCTGTTAGGTGACTTTAACCTCGAAGGCATTCCTCCAGCACGTCGTGGTACTCCTCAAATTGAGATTACCTTTGATATTGATGCAAACGGTATTATGCACGTTAGCGCCAAAGATAAGAACACAGGCAAAGAAAACAAGATCACTATCAAATCTAGCAGTGGTTTAAGCGAAGCTGAAATCCAAGACATGATCAAGGACGCAGAACTTAACGCTGAAGAAGATAAGAAAAAGCGTGAACTTGTTGAAGCACGTAACGGTGCTGAAAATGCCATTTACTCTATCAAAGAGGACAAAGAAAAATACATCGACCTAGTTACTGCCGAAGAAAAGGCCAATCTTGAAGATGCTATTAAGGCCGTAGAAGATGCATCCAAGGGAGATGATCCTAAGGTTATTCAAGATCTTGTGCAGGCAATGTTTAAGGCCATGGGTCCTTTGATGACAAAGAAACAACAAGAAGACGAGAAGGCCAAAGATAAACCTGCGGACGACAATGTTGTTGACGCAGAAGTAAAAGAGGCTGTATAATTGTTATAAATAAAATTGTAGGACACCTAAATGGGTCCTACAGTTGGGCATAGCGCCCAAATGATTCTTACTTATTAAAGGAGAAAATTATGAATCAATTAGTACGTTTCGACACCAATGCTCTAAACAGAGCTCTAGTAGGATTTGACACAATGTTCGACAACTTCGAACAACGTCTTGCAAGTCAAATCAACAACTCATATCCACCATACAACATTCTAAAACACGATGACAATTCTTACGAATTGGAAATTGCTGTCACTGGTTTTACACCAGAAGAAGTTGTAGTTGAGCTTGATCAAAATCAGCTTGTAGTCACAGGCAAACGTAGTCGTGATGAAGACACTGAAACACAGTATCTACATCGTGGACTAGCAACTCGTGATTTTACACGCAGTTGGACATTAGCTGAACACATGGAAGTAGGGGAAGGCCGTATTAAAAACGGTGTTCTTACTATTGCTTTAACTCGTGTTGTTCCAGAAGCTCTTAAACCAAGAGTTTTGAAGATCAAAGCTGAGTAATCCTACGGGGGCTCCGGCCCCCTTTTGTTAAACCCGTTATTAAATACAATCATGGCAACAGATACAATCATTGAAAAGAAATCCAAAGTTACCGACACTATTAAAGCGCCTGGTAAATTTAAAGTTGTCGTCTGCAATGACGATGTAACTCCCGTTGAATTTGTAATATCCATGCTGGTCATGGTATTCCGACACACTGAAAAATCTGCACTAGAACTAACACTGAAAATCCATAACAGTGGTAGTGCTGTTGCTGGTATTTTTAGCTACGAAGTTGCAGAGCAAAAAGCACTTGATGCAACCAATCTTGCTAGGGCCAACGGTTATCCTCTGATAATTAAAGTAGAACCAGAATGAGGAACTAAATGAGCTTAAAAGATTTAACCAGTGCTAAACACACAGAGGCTGAATCTACTCCGTTTATGAAGGCAGTGTTTGCAAAAACCCTGCCTTTTGATTTGTGGGTAGATTGGACATATCAAAAGTGGCTATTCTACGGAGCCATTGAAGGCGCCGCAGGTGCTAATAGACTGTTAGGAGATTTGCCAGACATTCGCAGGGCATTTTATTTGTTCATGGATTATAATGAGATGAACACTGACCGTAAAAAACACGAGTTTCGTCCCATTGTCGTTGACTACTACAATTATCTAATTTCTATTGCCAAAGATCCTAACAAGGTTATGGCTCATTTGTATACCTGGCACATGGGTGATATGTTTGGCGGCCAAATGATCAAGAAGATTGTTCCAGGCGCACATCGTAACTTAGAGTTTGAAGATGCTCGAACACTAATGACCAACATACGCAATAAACTAGACGACAGTATGGGTGAAGAGGCTAACATAGCCTTTGACTGGGCCATACGAATGATGAGGGATTATGACAGTAGTTTGGGATAAGATCAGTAAGTTAGCCGCAGACATTACAGACAAGTTTAATGCTACCGGAGAAAAAGCTCAAGGATCGTTAGAAGAACAATACGGCTGGCATAACACCCTTTGGTCCAGCAACAGCTATCGCAGAGCTCACGTTGAAATTGTAGACTTCCGTGAAACTTATAAGATATATATTTTACACGTTACAGTATTTCCACACTTTAACGACCCTAGTCCTATCTACGGATTTGATGCCGTATGTGGACCTAACAAAATAACAGGTGCGTTCCACGATTTTAGCCATGCTGGCGACCCTCAAAGTTTTATGTATCTTTGGTTCAAAGCCCGGGTCAACGGACTAGAATGGAATAAACCTAGACAACTACCCGAATGGGCGCAACAGATCTTTAGTCCTGCTATGGTAGCCGCAGGCAATCTACAGGATGAATCTGAAATAGATCAACTATGTGCTACTGCATTAACTACTCTAGATTTCTATCTAAAAAATGTAGGCAAAGAGCAACAAGATGTAGCTGATTATCACATGGCTCAAAATCGTTATTGCCACTATCAAAAGCAGAATCCGCACGTAGTTAACAGTATGATTAGCATGGGCGTACCTGAGCCCAAAATGAAGCAGTTTGTGAGAGAAATTCTATTCCCTGAATTTCACTAAATACTGAACTATGAGATCACGTGAATTTTTAATCGAAAAAGCCCCAACGCCCACTCCGGGGATGAAAAACAAAAATGCCGGACTTGCGGCCAGCAAGGTTCCAATGGGTCAGCCACCGGAAGTTGAACCTATACTTAAAAAGTTAGGTTACAAGGAAATTAAAAAAGCAGGCAATTTCCTTATTGTAGTTGTAGAGATTCCTCCTAAGAGTAAAAATATGGAATTCCGTGTCGAGGTGATGAAAAAAATAGCGGCAGGGTTACAGGCTACGTTCCCGGGAACTATATATAATCCTATACAAAGCACTAAAAGCTCTATTGGATTTGTAGAAATTCCAAACAATCCTATTAAAGTTCTTGTTAAAGATTTTAAAAAACAAGGCACAAAACGTGCCGGTGTTGCCAATGAACATCAACTAGTTGCGTTAATCCAAGAACAGATACAAGCATACGGTAAAGTTGACGTATTTTTCCAAGATGATAGAGGTAGAAGATTAGAAGTACCTGACGTTATTAATATTGTAGCAAGTGGCACAGATACCAAAGACCGAAAGAAAGCTGACGTTGTGTTACATAGTGCTTTATCAAAAGTTCCTGTATCTATTAAACAAGAAAATGCAGAAGTTTGGGAAAGTGCAGATACTTTATTTGGTGCCAGAGCAAGAAAGATCATTGATAAATTAAAGAAAGATGGACTTGTTAACTTAAATCAAATTAATCAAATTCAGGTCAAAGGACAGTTACTACCTGTTTATAAACTAGACAAAGAAATTGTTGTTCAGCCTACTTCGCAAGATGCTATGCAGGCAGTGTTTGGCTCAGATTTAAACCCAGAAGGCGGTATCATTGTACAAGATTTTCAACCTCACCACTTTGTGCAGTATGATGACACTATTATCATAGACTGTTATGCTGTAATCAAAACTCAAGAAGATATTCCAGAATCTCATTTAATGTACTTTTTGATTAAAAACATGCCCGGAAGAGCTAGTTTAGGCTATTACGGTTTAGGTACTCAGGCAGTTACTATGTCTAGAGCATTTGGTAAACAACTAACTAAAACTCCAATTTTTGTAGATCAAGCAGGTAATACGGTCCCGGCTCCAAAACCACGAAATCCAGCGGTTGAATAAATTTCCCCGATCTTTTTCTAGACTTAAATAAGTCTACAGAGTTAAATACTCTTATATAGGAAAGATATGGAAATACTGTTTTTGCTGTTATTATTCCAAATCAAGCATTGGTATGCTGATTTTAAAATTCAAACCTACATGCAGACAGTTAAGAAAGGCGTGTGGCTAGACCCAGTTGGCATGAGCCACACTGCCGACCATATTTGGACCACGCTGGTCTGTTTATTTGTATTCAATTTCATTCATCCTATTCCAGCACTTACTATCATTGTAGTAGCATTATTAGAAGGCCTCTATCATTATATGATAGACTACACCAAAGTAAAATACGGTTGTAAAGACAACACTAAACCTTTGTTCTGGAACCAATTTGGTCTAGATCAACTAGCACATCAAACATCTTATCTTGTCATTGCTTGGTATTTGCTGATTCTTTAACTTATCTGTATAGTTAATTTCTCTAAAATAGCCCGTAAATACTACGAAGGTTATTTCGGAGGAATCAATGAAAAACACTTTAATCGCCGTAGGGCTAATGCTAACACTGGCATCAGCACAGGCCGAACTAGTTCACCAATTTAAAAATCCAGCCTTTAGCGGCATTGGATACAGCAGTCACGTTCTAACAATTGACAGCATTGAAAAGTCACGTCGTGATGCCATTGAGGCAGATAAGAAGTCTGCTATTGCCAAAGCTGAAGCAGAACTACTAAACACTCCGCTGAATAGATTCATGAGTCTATTCCAAAGTCAAGTATACGCTCAACTTGCTACACAATTAAGCAACAACTTATTCACAAACAAATGTAGTGCCGCAGATGGTACAGCAATTCCTGGTTGCGTAAATCCAACAACAGGTAATTTTGTATTAGATGGTAACACAGTTACCTGGGTCAAGGCCAATGACAAAGTTACACTAACAGTGGTAGATGCCAAAGGCAATAGAACCACTGTTGTAGTGCCGATTGCTAGTTTTAGTTTTTAAGGAGTAAAGAATGAACGCAATTAAATTATCCTTAATAACACTAGCCGTAGTAGCCCTGGCAGGTTGCTCAACAGTTCGTCCATGGGGCAGCACACAGATCAAAGAAGAAGCTACGGTCAGCGAAACAATTAACAAAAGCTTCAATAATGTTCCAAGTCCAGCAGGACCGGCAGTGACAGTGGCAGTATACGGTTTCAAAGACATGACTGGACAGCGTAAGCCAAGCTCAACACTGAGCTTATTCTCTACAGCAGTTACACAAGGTGCCGAAGCGTACCTAATTAAAAGTTTACAAGAAGTTGGCAATCGTCAATGGTTCACAGTTGTTGAGCGTGTTGGCCTAGACAACTTGTTGAAAGAGCGTCAGATGATCAAACAGACTCGTGAGATCTATGAAGGCGCAAATGCCAAACCTTTACCTCCACTACAGATGGCGGGTGTTATTCTTGAAGGCGGCATTATTGATTATAACTCTAATACACTAACAGGCGGCACAGGTGCTCGTTGGTTGGGTATTGGAACACAAACAGCCTACACTCAAGACGTGGTTGTGATCAGTTTACGTCTGGTGAGTGTTCAAACTGGGGAAGTATTAACTACTGTAACAGTGGAAAAGAACTTGCTCAGTACCGCCGATGGCGCTACTGCATTTAAATTCTTTAATCAGGCTACACAGGCATTTGAGTTCGATTCAAGCCAGACATTTAATGAACCTGGCAACTATGCACTACGTTCAGCAATTGAGACAGGTGTTGTTGAGTTAATTAAGAAAGGCGAACGTAACAGCTTATGGAAATTCAAGGAGAAACCTAATGAGTTGGTTCAAAAGGAAACCCCACGTGAAGGAGCCGCCAAAACTCCACCCGCACCACAGCAGTCCAATATCGGAAAGCGTGATGAAGGAAGCAAAGAAAAAAGTAATTGGAGTAGACTCCAATTCTGGAAGTAAGAAGAAAAAAGATTAGGTGTTAATTTTTTTACTGTAAATTTTTTTACACTGTTAAAAAATTAACATCGGTGTTTAACTTGTAAGAGAATACATTTAAATATTGTAGGAGGGGACATTATTAAGTCCAAAGGAAACAAAATGAAACAAATATTATTAGCACTAGCAATATTAACAGCGTTCCCGGCCATGGCCCAAACAGCGGTTACAGCCCCGAGTGCTCCAACAATTCCCGCAATGGCTACAGTTAGCCCTAACGCAACAGCCGCACTGGCTATTGCCACAACTAACCGTATCTTTATTGATCAAAGTGGTGACAATCCTGATGTCAATATGACACAAGATGGTACTGGTAACAAAGCAGGGTCAGCTGCTCGTCCAGTATATCTACGTGGTATTGACCAAACAGTTGTTACTCGTCAAATTGGTGTCAACAACGACATCAACTTAGAGTTAGTTAATGACACTACTGGCTCTGGCAAAGGCGTAACTGTTACAATTCAACAGATCGGCGACAGCAACATTGTTGATGCAGCCTGCGGTTATGGCACAGCAAGTACAGGTGGAACAGCACTGACAGGTTGTAATGCTGCTGACTTAAACTGGAAGTTCACTGGCGACAGCAACGACTTTCAATTCCGTGGCACAGGCGCTGACCTAAAAAGCGCAGTTGATGTAACAGGCGACAGCAACGTATTCCGTATTGATGCTATTGGTGACAAGCACAGTCAGACTATTAAGGTAGCAGGTGACACTAACACATTTAATATCAATCAACGCAGTACAGGTGCCGCAGGTTCTAGCATTTGGGTTGACCTAACTGGTAACAGCAACAGCTTTACAATGAGCCAAACTGGAACTATTGATAGCGTTATCAATATCAAGAGTGTATCTAACTCAGGTACATTTAACATCACTCAGAAAAACTAAGGTGGCAACATGAGAGTTGCCTCTCTTATCATTGGCTTGTTAATGGCCGGTACCGCTTGGGCAGACATTGGTTCTGTCACCGAAGCATCTGGTACTGCCATTATCAAGCGTGGTAAAGATACAATTCAAATTGTCAAAGGCACTGAAATTAAAACTAATGATAAGGTTGAGACTAAGAATGGTAAAGTTAAGATCGTTTTTAAAGACGATACAAATGTTACTGTTACTGAGTCGAGTAGCCTTGTTATTGACGACTTTGTATATGATCCTAAAAGCGGCGCGGGCAAGCTAGGACTCAAAGCTGCCGCAGGAACAGTTCGATATGTATCAGGTAGCATTGCCAAAGATCCTAAGAATGTAAAAATCAACACACCTACTGCGGCCATTGCTGTTCGTGGAACAGACTTTGTTATGGCTGTTAGTGAAACAGGTAGCAGTATGATCATGTTGATGCCAACTTGTGAAATAGAACAGAATGTAAACCTTAAAGGACTAACCTGCGGTAGTGGTGCTATTGATGTAGAAACCCCAGCAGGCATTGTTAAACTAAATCGTCCATATCAAGCTACACTAGTTGAAACACTAAACGGCATGCCTAGTCCTGCTGTTATTGTTGCTCTTAATGGTATGGCCATTGGCAACAACCTAATGGTTAATCCTCCACGCACAACTACAGGTATGAATGTCATACAGGCTGCTCGTGCTGCTGCTGAAAAAACAGGCGATGCCAAGAAAGACGACAAAGATAAAAAAGACGACAAAGATGATGCCAAAGATCAAGAGAAGCAAGCAGTAGCCAGCAAAGGCGAAAAAGGCAGCGGAAACAGATCTTACAAGCAAGGTCGTAGTGCCAACGAAGGCGACGAAGACACTGCTAATGGAACTAAAGTTGGTGTAGATGTAAACACTAACAAAGATGCGCTGTCTAATGATGTAGCAGCAGTAGGAGACACTGAAAATCCCTACGTTAAAAAGTTATTCAAAGATAAAAGTGAAACACAGCAAGTTGGTTGGTTATATGAAAGTCTAAGTCCTAACAGTCGTAACTATGCTAACGTTGTTATGCCAATGAATACACAGGTTCAAGTTACAGTAACACAAGACATGCAGACTAACCAATGGAACTTTGCTCCAGGTAAGCCACAAGGACAGATTGTTATCAATCAGAACTTCAGATGAAAAAGATATTATTTGCCCTAATGTTTTTATGCTCAAATGCATTTGCTGCTATCACTGATGGCAAGTTTGGTATCAATCAAATATTCGACGTGCAGTATTGGTGGAATGGTAATACACTAAACGCCAGTAACTTTATTGCTCCCTACAATAAAAACTTTCAAACAGTAACAGTTACCACAGGACAATACTTTCAGTTCTTTGCCAGCACGACTAATCCAGGAACCTACGGATTGAAGTTAATGAACAGCAACGGCACACAGCACAGTATTGTTCATGACACTGGCGATATCACTGCTTTAGGTAACGGTGCTATTTTCTATATCGGATCGGGATTCTTTGGCAACGTTATCACAACAGCAGCAGGCTACAACTATGGTGCTAGTGCTCAATTCACTAACATGGATACAAGTGTTACTAGCAGTGACCTAAACAACTATACATTTGCCAGCACAACACCGTTGGCAGCAGGACAAACAGCGGCACCAGCAACTCCTACAGTTGATTGGAAAACGATTAAGACTAATAGCACACCTGTAGTAATCAGTGCTATTACTCCAACAAGTTATAACAGTCCTGCAGGTGAAGGTGCAGCCAATGCGTTTGACGGCAACACAGGAACAAAGTATCTAAACTTTGACAAAAAGAACGCCGGTGTTACAGTTAAACTAAGTCAAGGTCGTGTAGTTCAAAAGTTTACTATTACCACAGCCAATGACTTCAGTGGCCGCGATCCTACCAGTTACAAACTCTATGGCAGTAATAACGGCACTAACTGGACATTGATTAAACAAGACACACTAAGTTTAAGTGAGTCTAGGTATTGGACTAGTCCTGAAATAGCGACAGGCAACACTACTGCCTATGTCTATTACTTTATTCTATTCCCCACAACTAAGTCAGGTGACGGTTGTGGATTAAATTGTGACAGTATGCAGATTGGTGAAGTTACATACTACTATGATCTAAATGATGGTGTTACTAGCACTGACTCTGGATCAGGTGGCACACCTAGTAATCCAGGAACAGCAGGCAGTGTCTGTGCTGACTGTGCTCCTACATGGCCAGCAACCAGTGATATTACTGTTGGTCAAACTGCACAAAAGAATTCAGCAAAGAGCCGTGTATCAAACATTGTATTAGGCAACAGTCTACATCTTGAACAAAAGATCGGTAGTAGTGGTAACAGTGTAACTATCGAACAGACCGGAAACTACAATAAGATTGCAGGCTTAGGTGGCAACACATACTCTGTCATTGACGGTGACAACAATAATATCAATATTAAACAAGGTGACACGCTAGGTAAGAACTTGATTGAGTTCAGTATTACTGGTAACAGTAACACAGTTGGTATATGGCAAAGCCGTAATCCTACAACTGGACTACAAGATGGCAGTGAAAGTGGTGGACACTACATGGGTCTAAATATCACAGGCAGCACCAACACATTGTCGTTGAAACAAAGCAATGACGGTGGCACAACTAGTGGACACTTTGCCTACATTGATATCACAGGTAACAACAATCAAGGCACACTAAAGCAAATGGGCAATGGTGAGAAAACATTCTTTGGCATTGTCAATGGAAATACTAATGTGTTTGATGTTACTCAACAAGGGAGTGGAAGCTACTTTGATCTAAGTTTAACAGGCACAGGACATAATGTCACTGCCAACCAAAAGGACGCTGGCAGTCACAAAGCCACAATCAACTTGACCAATGCTGGTGGGTCTAGTACAGTCAATTTAATTCAGCAGGGTGCAACAGCACAAAACATCAACATTACTCAACAGTGTGCCACATTATCAGGATGTAGCGTTTCAGTAACGCAAGGCGGCGGACCATAGTATGTTCAACGCCATTGGTTCATTGATGTTGGCAGGCATGCTGGCTCAAGAGCCAAGGTGTGTAAAATGGACATGGACAGGCGATGTCTATAATCGCAGAGTGGTATGCCTAGAATGGGACAAACCTCCCAAGCCACCTAAAGATAAGGATCCTAAGAAAACATGATTGATCCTATCACAATTGGTATTGCTTTCACGGCCGCACAACAGTCGGTGGGCTATATTAAAAAAGCCATTGCCCTAGGCAAAGACGTTAACAGTCTCTACGGGCAGTTTGCCCGATTCTTTGAAAACAGTGATAAAATTCACTCTGCCAGCATAGAGGTACAAAACAGTAAAAAAATTCTCACAGATGGGCAGATTCGGGCCATGTCAATACAGATTGCCATGCAGAGTAAAGCTCTGCGGTCCGCTGAAAAAGAACTAAAAGAGATGCTGATATACTCGGGTAATAGTGATGTCTGGGATGAAATGATGGCTGAGCGTGTGCGTATGTACAAGGAGAGAGCCAAGTTAGAAGCAGATATAAAAAATGCTAGGATCCAAGCACAGTCTGATATGATAGATCGAGTACTTATAGGTATAAGTTTTATGGCAATAGCTATACCTGTTGTGCTTTTTACTTTTGCTATGATAGTAAGGTCCTAACCGCATAAATATTCAATGCGTTTCGATGACTTCACAAAGCGACCTGTCCAACCACAGAGTCCACTAACTTATACAGAAAGTTTACAGGCTAAACTTGATGCCCAAATGGCAGTTAAACCTGCTCCTAAATTCACAGCTTTAGAGTATGCTATGATGGAAGGTGGCCATAGTTTAGAAGAAAGCTACGGTGAAACATTTGGCCAAGCTGGAAAAGAAAAAACTAAAATAATGCGTAAACATAATATTAAACCAGGCGATGCAGAATGGTTTAAATTGTGGTTTAGTCTTCCTTACATGACTGGAGAGAAACCCAATGAAAGTAAGTGAGATATTAGAAAACTTTGCTGATGGTCGTAATCCACAAGACAAAGGTGATAGTAAACGTCACGGTATCAATACTAAAGCATCAGTAAGTAGTTTACGTAAGACTGCTAAACAAGGTGGCCGCAAAGGTCAACTAGCACATTGGCTAGCTAATATGAAATCAGGGAGGGCTAAAAAGAAATGAGAGCCTACGAATTTATTAATGAAGATTGGAATAAGGTTAACAAGCAAGATAAAACTGACGGACTAAGTCAGAAAGCTGTTAATGCTTATCGCAGAGAGAATCCAGGTAGTAAATTAAAGACTGCCGTTACTACTAAGCCCAGTAAATTAAAAGCAGGCAGCAAGGATGCTAAACGCCGCAAGAGTTTCTGTGCTCGTATGTCGGGTAACAAAGGTCCTATGAAAGACGAGAAGGGTCGCCCTACTCCAAAAGCAAAAGCACTAAGTCGATGGAACTGTGAAGAATGAAAAAAATATTATTAAGCCCCTGGTTGGCAATAGTAACACTTGCCCTAATAGTAGGTGTTCGATTTGCTGATCTAAGTTTTGTAGAATCGGTTAGACTTCGTTACTTTGACCAATTGGTTACCAGCCAACCCGCCAAAGATATACCTGTACACACAGTTAACATCGACGAGGCAGCATTAGACAAGTACGGCCAGTATCCTTTTAGTCGTGACATTTATGCACAAATCATTCAAGAACTCTACAAAAGAGAAGCTGGATTAGTTGTTTTTAATATATTAATGCCTGAAAAAGACAGGTTTAAACAAGACCCTGTGCTAGCACGTACTTTAGAACAATATCCAGTTATATTGCCCAACCTTGGAAGTATGTCTTCAAAGAATACAGCACACGGAAGCCCTGCCGCTATCATCGGTCAAGATCCTGCAGGCCGAGTAGTAGAATATCCAGGCATTATCAGTAACGTAGACATGTTAGGTGAACGTGCTGCCGGTGTTGGTATGGTAAACACATTCCCAGAGATTGATGGTGTTGTTCGTCGGACTCCTTTAGTGATTTACAGTCAAGAACATTTGTATCCTAGCCTAGCATTAGAGACACTGCGTGTCGCTGCCAAAGACAAAAACTTCCAAATTAAGATTGGAGAGATGGGTGTAGAAGCACTGCGTATTCCTAAGTTTGGTAAGATACCTACAGACGGATTAAGTCGTGTATGGATTGATTGGTCAGCAACTCCTCAACAGCATAGTCTAGTAGACTTGCCAGAATCATTTAAAGGTGAGATAGTTATTGTAGGTGTTAGTGCCGCAGGACTAGTCCAACCCGTTGCTACCAGCAAAGGCGAAATATGGCCACAAGATTTACAAGCGGCTGCTATGGGAACAATGTTAAGTGGCACCACTATACAACGTCCTGAGTGGGCTGACCAGGCTGAAATATTAGCACTGATCCTTGCAGGTGCATTACTATTATTTTTAACAAGGTGGATGTATGTTGGAATTGCGACAATGGTTGTATTGGCTGTTGGTAGTGTGTTCGCTAGTATGTACGCTTATAGTGGGCTTCATATTTTATTTGATACTACCGCTTTTACCCTTGGAATTGTATTGGTTGCTTTACATGCCTATACAGTAAAATTCTTAGATGAGTTCTTCCAGAAGTCACAAATTAAAAAACAATTTGGTTCTTACGTAAATCCTATTATTGTAGAACGCTTACAAAAAGATCCTAGTTTTATTAAACTAGGCGGTGAGAAGAAAGAACTTACTGTTATGATGAGTGACATGCGTAACTTCACCGGGCTCGGAGAGACCTACGGAGATGACGTCGTAGCATTTACAGAAACAATGAATCGTTACATGACTGCCATTGCTGAACCTATTCTACGCAACAACGGTTGCTTGATCAAGTTCATTGGTGATGCAAGTTTACATGTTCACGGTGCTCCTATTCAAGAAGCACAAGATCCTGACCACGTGCTAGCAGGAATTCGCACAGGTTTAGAAATGTTACATGCCGTTGAGTTGTTTAACATTGAATTAGAAAAAGAAGGTAAGCCAAAGGTAGGATGTGGATTAGGTATTAACACAGGACCTACATTGATTGGTAACATTGGAAGTAAAGACCGTTTTGCCTATGACGTCTTAGGCGACAGTGTTAGTTTAACAGCACGACTAGAAGGCCAAACAAAGAACTATGGTGTGTTAATTATCATCAGTGAATCCACACAGTCTAGAGTAGGAGATGCGTATTTTACACTGCCTTTAGATTGTATTGCAGTTAAAGGTAAGAACATAGGTGTTAATATCTTTACTGTGTTCTACAATCCAGATGAAACTGTAGCAGAAGCATGGTATAGTGCTAGAGAGCATCATGAACTAATGCTACAATATTATCGCGAACAACAATGGGACAAGGCCATTAGTATGTGTCAAGAACTAACTGGTGAGTTCTACGGTAACATGGATCATTACTACGAACTGTGGATTGAACGTATTGCTGAAATGCGCTCTAGAGATCTTCCTGCAGACTGGGACGGTACTTACAGGGCTACGAGCAAGTAATTAAGATCGAATCTTTGCCAAGCCTACTGTTCTAAATAGTGTAAGCCACATCCACCCTAGGTCAAACTCAAACCAACGACGGCTCATTTTAGGACTGGCTGGATCAAGGTGATGGTTGTTGTGTAGTTCTTCACCACCAATGATAATACCCCAGGGGCTAAAATTTGTACTGCGGTCTTTGGTCTCACCGTTACGATATCCTAGCCAATGGCCAACACCGTTGACAACACCTGCGGCCCAGAATGGAATCCATATCATTTGTATACCCCACACTAACAATCCCCATGAGCCAAAAAGAACAAGGTCTATGACCAGCATTAAAGCTATGCCCAGGCGACTGTGTGGAGTATATAATTTGCGTTCGATCCAATCATCGGGTGTGCCTACACCGTATTGATTAATCATTGCTGTATCTTTGCTGGCCGTATGATATAAGAAGGCTCCTTTGAACAGGACATTCCATATGCCAAATACGTGCGGGCTATGCGGATCGCCTTCTACATCGGTTGATCTATGATGCTTGCGGTGTATGGCAACCCATTGCTTGGTAATTTGTCCTGTGGTCATCCATAACCAGAAACGCATAAAGTGTGCTAATATGGGATGAAATTCTATTCCACGATGTGCTTGTCCACGGTGCAAAAACAAAGTGACGCATACTATGGTAATATGCGTCACTATTAGAGTATAAAGTATTAATAGCATCTACTATTTAATCATCTCCGGCAGAACCTTTTATTTCCTCTTTGGTTGCTTTCCGTTTACCTATTGGTAGATCTTCATCTGCTGTCTTATTAATCTCAGCTTCTGCCCTAACACGCTCACGTTCAATGGTCTTGCCACGCAGTTCCATAACAGTTTCAACCTTTTGATTTAATCTTATAAGGTCGTTGTCCAACATACGAATGCGATCAATAAGAGCAATAAGAGTTCCATTAGCTTGTCCTATAACAGGTTTGATTTCTGTGGTCACCCATGTCCACACATAGTAAATGAAATATCCCATGCCGCCAGCGGCTACAATAGGGAATCCATATTTGTTTACTAATTCTACTGGATCCATATATACTCCTTATCTTACCCAATACCAAATAACACCTGGATGAGCACCATCTTGGATATTAGCCAACCACGGTGCTGGTTCCCATCCACCAGGTGTGATCAATGTTCCCCACCAACCGCCACGGAATCCGTCTGTGGTCAACCAGCCATGGTTGATGCCAATACCTACCCAAGGCATACGTGCTTCCATGTCATCATAACCGTAGTTCCATGTTTGACCAGTGTCATTGTTGCCAAAACGTGCTAATTCTGTAATGTTCTTACGCCAGCCGGGTGTGCCCAACTGTTCATCACCAAAGTCAGCACCATCAACAATAGTTTGAGTAAATGAGTATGCTTCGTTAGCAGTCCACGCACCACCTAGTGATCCGTGTTCACGAGCAGTGATCATAAAATCAAATCCTGAGTCTGCTCGTTTGATCTTGTTAGCCCAACTTAAGATACTGTAGTTTTGTTCAACTGAACGATTGTTGTATTGGGCCAGTTGAGTAGGGCAAGTGGTAGCGTTGCGACTAAACACTTGTTCTTCTGTCCAGTTACTAATAGAATTTTGAACGATTAATGTCCAGCCACCGCCTAAGGTAGTCATGTCACAGTAGACAGCAAAGGGATTGCCATCGTTGATGTCATCGTTTTGTATCCAGTATACACCATCTTCACTGTCTGGATAGTCTTGTTTGATCTGCCAAGCACTGGTGCTGTATTCTTCTCTAGTCAATCCAGTGTTTAATCCTAGTGCTAGATTACGTGCTTTAAGTTCTGCTTTCTCTCTTGCTAGGATAGCCGCTTCGGTTGTGCGTAGTGAGGCAGTTAATGTCGAACGATCTGCGATACTCAGCGTGTCATAATAGTTTAATATAGTTTCTTGATTCACAATCTCTTCCTCTGTTTCAGCACCGATATCCTGATTGGCAATTTCTTCACGGTAATCATTTACGGGTTTTGATACTAACTTTCCGTCCGGAGTTCTTACCCAAGTAAAATCGCTGGTGTATTCTTTGCCATTCCATACAGATACAACCATGTTAGTCTTTCCTTTGATCTGCTTGCTCTGCACGACTAATTCTGTCGTAATCAGGTTGTAGGCCTAGTGCATGACTTACTTTAACATCAATACGTTGAAGTTGGTTGGTCATAGTATCAACACGGCTGTCTAAGCCTTTAATGATACCACCCATACCATTGACACTGGATGTAACTCCAGCAAGGATGAATTTTAGTGTAAGGAAAACAAAGTAGCCAGCAGCCATGGCACCTGCAATAGGAAAGCCAAGCTCTGCTACTAATTTAAAGAAATCTCCCATATTTTGCTCCCAGTGTATTATATTTACATATAATGATTTGGGGAAAATATGGGTATATAATTATTCTTCTAGCCACCAAGCAGGAGATTCTTGACGCACCTGGCATACAAAGTCAGCGTCACGAGGAACGCCCGGAGGGCAACTTGGATCAGGTACCGCAGCCATACCAGGTGCAAACTCACCCCAGCGATCGCCTTTAAAGTCTTTGTTTACATGAGTGTAGGGTGTCCAAAACTCTGCACAAATATTTTGATATGTGGAGTAAGGTACCTTTTCGTTGTTCCAGGCAATAAAACGTTTAACACTATCGCCTGCAATAATTTGAATATTGTTTTCGGCAAACTTATGTCGTGGGCACCAGAATGTAGTCCATCCAGATTCTAAACTGTTTACGTAGTCTTGCATACGTTCAGAGATAATAAACGCATCCGACTCAACGTGAATGATTTTTTCAAACCCGTATTTCTCTGCATAGGCTGCGGCAAACATATAACTTCTATACCAACCTGGATATACAGCGTGTCCACTGTAACCTAGGTTCTGAGCAAAGTGATAGATCACTGCGCGGCTTTCAGGACATTCGTCCGGTAGTTGATTTTCTTGAATAACTTCTACGCCTTCCCATCCGGGCATCATGGCGCTACCATCATCAATGAATAATATTTGATCATATTCGAGCTTACTATTCTCCAAGGCGTTAGCCCATCGTCCAAATAGTCCGTCCCAACGTGCTTGATCGTTTGAGTAAGATGTGCAAAATACTAATGTTTTCATAACATTAATTATACACAAAAGACTTGACAAGAGCAAATCAAGGCTGTATCATATTTGTTATAGTGCAGATAAAAATAATTTAAATACTGCAGAACAGAGGATTCAATGACAAACCGATTAACTTTTAGCCACAGCGGCACATTTGGCGATACTATCTACAGTATGTGCCCAGTAAAAATACTAGGTGGGGGAGATGTTTATATTAAACTCAACGGAATGAACGAAGTATCGTGGAACGCATTTGGAGCACCAAACGCAGGACCACACGCAGGTAGATACACACAGCAAGACATAGACTTTTTATTCCCACTGCTAGAAAAACAAAGTTACATTCACAAATTAGACTTGTGGCGTAACGAAACAGTAGATCACGATCTAGCCGATCATTATAAATTTACCACAGGACCCAAAGGTTGGCAAGGAAATCAAACTGAATGCGCTGCCTTAGTCTGCGGATTAGATCTCGACGAACATCGTCAAGCATTATTAATTGATCCATGGTTAGATGCTGTTGAACCTATCCGCATCAATAATCGTCCTATTGTTATCAACAGAACGCCACGTTATCTACAAGGTGGTGATCCTAATGCTCCTACTTGGCGCAAGTGGGTTGAAGATGGCTTAGATGACGTTGCTGTATTCTTAGGCACACAAGAAGAAGCAGATGCGTTTAATCGTCAGTTTAGTTGTAATGTACCTTATCACAAAGTTGAGGATATGTTAGAGATGGCACGTATTATTCAAGGTGCTGAACAGGTTATGGCTAATCAAAGTATTGTTATGTCCCTAGCTATTGGCCTAGGTAAAACATTCTGGTGTGAAACTAGAAAAGACTATGACAACTATCGCAGTCCTAGAGGCTGGGGAGATGTTTGGTTTCCCCGTGTTAATGGATTCTACTTCTAATGATTGAAGTTATAGATCTACCTTTGAAAGATGCAAAGGTAATAAAATTAAAACGACATACTGATAACCGTGGCTGGTTCACTGAAACATTTAGGCAGGAATGGCTCGACCAAGCAGGCATTACATCTAATTTTATATTTGACTTTTACAGTTTTAGCATCAAAGCAGGAACAGTAAGAGGCATGCATGGTCAAACTAGTAATGCACCACAGGCTAAATTAGTCAGCGTTCTTAATGGTAGCATCTATGATGTGTTAGTTGATGCTAGACTAGACAGTCCTACATATGGACAAAGTTGCGGAGTTACTATTTCAAAAGACGAGCCTAGTCTTGTTTACATACCACGTGGTTTCTATCACGGATTCATTACACTAGATCCCAACACCTACGTTGGTTACAGAGTAGACGGGTATCACAATGGCGCAGAAGAATGTGGCGTTATGTGGAATGATCCACAGTTAAAAATTAAATGGCCTCTGAATGATGAGCTAACTATTAGTCAGAGAGATCAAAGTCATCCAAGTTGGAATGACTGTTATAAATTTCAAGGAACACTATGACAAAAATTGCAGTATGTCAGTTATGGGACCATAACTACCAAGCACTAGCAGATGTAAGCTGGACACAGAATAAAAAACTATACTGTGACCATTGGGGTTATCCCTATCATGTTAAAACAGAAGGCTTTACATATTGCCCTAGCTATGAAAAAATCAAGTTCATGCTAGACATTATGAACGAACATCCAGAATATGATTGGTTGTACTGGGCAGGTGCCGATACATTGATCACTAACTTCTACATTAAGTTAGAAAGTTTTATCGATGAAGACTACCACATCGTTATGGCCAAGGACATTAACGACATTAATGCCGACAGCTTTATGTTAAAAAACAGTCCAGAAAGCAGAGCTTACTTTGCCTACTTGTGGACACAGGTTGAAAAGTATCAAACACACATGTGGTGGGAACAACAGGCTATGATTGACAGCATGCCAACATATGGTCACTTGTTTAAGTTTGTTCCACAAAAAACATTTAATAGTTTCTTATACAAGCAACTGTATTGGAACATCTATCGCAGTGACATTGATAAAACTGGCAACAGTGGGCAATGGACACCTGGCGATTTCTTAATTCACTTTGCAGGCAGCGGCTTGCCTAAGAAAGAATTATGCCAACAGTTCCTTGGATTAGTTAGACACATTACACCTTAAGAGAGAAAAATGCAAGAAATTTTAAATCTAGTAAAAAAGTATATTGAAGAAAAAGAATCAAAGAAGACCTGGGTAGCAGGAAAAGACTTTGTTAACTATGCAGGCGCTTTATATGACTCCTCAGAATACATGGCAGGCGTAGAGTCGTTGCTCAAAGGTTGGCTGGCTCTAGGCGAGTGCGGCACACGATTTGAAAAAGAATTCCCTGCACAGTTTGGTAAAAATCTAGGAGTTTTAACAAACTCTGGTTCTAGTGCTAACTTGTTAATGATGGCTTCATTGACCAGTAAACGTGGACATAACTTTCCTAAAGGTACTAAGGTGTTAATGCCCATTGCTGGCTTCCCCACAACACTCAACCCCACGCTACAAGTTGGCTTTACTCCTGTGTTCTGTGACATTGAGATCGATACACTAAACATTGACTTAGATCATGCAGAACGTATTCTGGCAGAAGATCCAGAGATTAAAGTCATTACCTTTGCCCACGTACTTGGAAATCCTCCTAACATGGATCGTGTTATGGAATTAGTTAAAAAGTATAACCTAGTATTGCTAGAAGATTGTTGTGACGGTCTAGGTACTAATTATGATGGCAAGCCGTTAGGCAGCTTTGGATTTATGGCCAGTTGCAGTTTCTATCCTGCACACCATATGACCATGGGTGAGGGCGGCTTTGTAGCAACTAACAGCGCTAGCCAAGAAGTTATTGTACGCAGTTTCCGTGAGTGGGGACGTGGTTGCTATTGTGTAGGCCCAGAAGCCAACAAACTTAAATGCGGCACTTGTGGAAGTCGTTTCAAAGAATGGATTCCAGAACTGCCCGGCGAGATATTTGACCACAAGTATGTCTATGATGAAATTGGTTATAACTTAAAGCCTATTGAATTACAGGCTGCTATGGGTCTAGAACAGATCAAGAAGCTACCACAAATTCACGAACTGCGTCAACGCAACTATGAATTGTTGTTTAAGATCTACGAAAAGTATGAACAGTTCTTCCATATTCCACGAGCCTGTGATAAAGCAGATGTAAGTTGGTTTGCGTTTCCTCTTACCATTAAAGAAGGTGCTCCGTTTACTCGTGCAGACATCGTTGACTACTTGGAAGAAAACTTGATTCAAACTCGTCCGTATTTTGCTGGTAACATCATGTTGCAACCTGCTTACAGTCATTTAATGAATCCTGCAGATGCTCGTGATCACTTTCCTGTAGCAACATATACAATGAAGAACACATTCTTCCATGGATGCAGTCCTGTTATTACTCCAGAACAGATTGCCTACATTGGCGAGAAGGTAGATGGATTTATGAGTTTGTTTATCTAAGATGAAAATATTTTTAACCGGAACTCAAGGCTTTATAGGACATAACCTATTAGAGTTTTATCACGGCTATGAAATATTCGAACATCGTAGATACATGGACATCGGTGCTAAGTTAGAATATTTTAAACCAGATCTAATTATACACTGTGCTGCCGAAATATATAAACCAGATGAGATGTGGAAGTCTAATATGGTCATGCTCTATGATATCTTAGACTATGTTAAAACTAATCCTAACACTAAGTTAATACATATTGGATCAAGTTCGGAATACGGGCCTGTTCCAAGAGCAGCCGCTGAAACAGATAGGATTAATCCCATAGATATGTATCAGGCAACCAAAGGTGCAGGTACATTGTTATGCCAAGGTTATGCTAGACAATACAAACTTGACATTGCTGTTGCAAGAGCGTATAGTGTATATGGTAAGTATGAAAAGCCGCATAGACTATTTCCAAGACTTTGGAGAGCGTTCCAACTTGATCAACCTATGAAATTATTTCATGGATATCACGACTTCATTTATATCGATGACTTTGTTAGAGGCATTGATACTATAAGACAGGCAGATAAACCTCTAGGTGATATTATAAATCTTGGATCAGGTATTCAATATAGTAATCAAGAAGTGTTAGAACTATTTGAAAAGGTAGCAGGAAAGCGAGCACCGGTTGAAGTAGTTCCAGCAATGGCTAAAGAATTTGAAAGTGAAGTATGGTTGTGCGATACAACTTACGCAAAAGAAAAATATAACTTTGAAACAGTTTATACTTTAGAACAAGGTATTAGAGATTTCTTAAAGACTGCAAACTATAATTAGGAAAATTATGACATTACAACGACAACTACTAACCAGTAAACACACTACAATTGATATTGTTAGTGAAGATGAATCTGCTCAAGCACACTTTGATAACAGAGCAAACTTTGCTGACATTGTATTAAATCAAATTAACACAGATCGATTCTATGACGATATACTCGATGGAGAAGATGATCTTACAATTTTAGACGTCGGCGGCAACATAGGATTGTTTAGCTTGTATGCTCATGATAAGTCTAAGGCAATTTATCCTGTTGAACCAACACCAGGACACTTTCATATCCTCAAAGACTTAACTAAAAATTATCCTAACATTCATCCTGTTAATGTTGCGCTACACAATGAAGATACTACCATTGATTTTTATATCAGTGAAGAAAACTCTACAATGAACAGTAGCGTTAACAAGTATGGTACCAAAGTAGAAGTACAGGCTCGCACACTAGCAAGTCTAATCAAAGAACTTGATCTAGAACATGTAGACTTTGTCAAGTGTGATATCGAAGGCAGTGAAATGGCTGCGCTAACTGATGAAACTGTAGGTGCAGTTAAAGATATTGTTGATGCTTGGTTTATCGAAGTACATGCCACAGACAACGAAACATTGAGAGGTATCGATAGCCTACGTCACAATAGAGGACAGTTAATTGAAATCTTTGAAAGACAAGGGTATGCCGCCCAAATCTTAAGAGAAGATTCACTTTACATTTACAAAGATGAGTAATTTAGTTAAACGTATTCTAGATATAAGCTATCAAGAAAAGCTGAGCCATCTAAGCTCTTGCCTTTCTGCGTTGCCTATTGTAGAAGAAATATACGAAAAGAAAAAAGAAGATGAAGTGTTTATCCTAAGTAATGGACATGCCGGGCTTGCACTATACGTAGTATTAGAAAAAAAATATGGTGTAGACCCTGTAATGCTTTTACATAAACACGGTATTCATCCTAGCAAAGATTTAGAAAACAAACTATACTGTAGTACAGGTAGTTTAGGTAGCGGTCTACCTATCGCTGTTGGACATGCTCTAGCAGATAGAACAAAGAACGTTTACTGTATGATCAGTGACGGCGAATGTGCAGAAGGCAGTATTTGGGAAAGCCTGCGTTTTATCCACACAGCTAAGTTAGATAACCTTCATGTCTATGCTAACATTAACGGAATGAGTGCTTACGAATATTTAGATGTAACTTATTTGGTAGAACGATTAAAGACATTCTTACCTAGAATTAATTTAAGAATATCCGAGCCTGCTGAATTTAGCTTTGCTAAAGGATTGTTAACTCATTATTATGTTATGAAAGGTGAGGACTACACGCCATGAGAAAAGAATGTATGAATCTGCTTCTTGCAGAAATGGTAGACAATGAGGATATCATCGTGTTAACTGCTGATCTAGGCTTTGGATTGTTAGATCAAATACAAAATACCTTTCCGGAACGTTTTCATAACGTAGGAGCCGCAGAGCAACTTATGATTGGGGCAGGAATTGGACTTGCAGAAGCAGGTAAGATTCCTGTATGCTATAGTATGAGTTCGTTCCTATTGTATCGACCTTTTGAATTTTTGCGTAACTATGTTAATGCTGAATGTGTTCCTGTTAAACTAATTGGTAGTGGTAGAGATAAAGATTATAGTCATGATGGACTAAGTCATTGGGCACATGATGATGAGCAGGTATTATCAGCGTTGCCTAACATTAAAATTTACAAACCAGAAAGTATCGAAGAGTTGGAACGTATCTGGCCAGACTTCATTAATAGTCTCGAACCTGCTTACTTAAACTTAACAAGAAAGATTTAAAATGTACGCTGTTATATCAATGCACACTCCAGACTATCAGCCATTGGCAGACTATACCTGGACTAAGAACAAATTAGAGTATACAGAACGGCACGGCTATGCCGCACACTGTAAAACTGATGATTTCAGACTGCCTAAAAATCAAGTAGGTGGAGAGAAGTTGCGTCTGTTCCGTGAATACTTTGATTCTAATCCCGGAGTAGAATGGATTTGGTGGTTAGAGACTGATACTCTAATCACAAACTTCAATACTAAAATTGAAGATCTAATCGATAACAACTACCACTTTATTATTGGGACTGATGGCAACGGATTAAATGCAGGCAGTTTCTTTTTGCGTAATAGTCCAGAAGGTAACGCATATCTTAATTGGTTAATTTCTGTATGGCCTAAATATCAGAATCATCATTTCTATGAGCAGCAGGCTATGATTGATAGCACAAGCATGCCTGAGTGGTCGCCTATTATCAAAGTAGAGCCACAGTATAAATTCAATGCACACGACTGCTGGCCCAATCAATGGCAACCAGGATTTGGTGTAGACAAGCTAGGAGAACGTGCTTGGTGGGAACCAGGAGATACCGTTGTACACTGGCCTGGTTCAAGTTTGCAAACAAGACTAGGAAGACAGATCCCTTACTATATGCCCAAGGTGGTTAGATGAGAAAAGTCTACGATTGTTTTACATTCTTTAATGAACTTGATCTTTTAGAACTTCGATTAAGTGAATGTTATGATAGTGCAGATTATTTTGTAATTGCAGAAGCTAATAAAACATTCTCCGGTAACAACAAAAGATTTATCCTAGAAGATAATTGGGATAGATACAAGGCATTCCACGATAAGATCATTTACATTAAAGTTGATGATATGCCCGAAGGTCCTAATGCATGGGCAAGAGAATACCATCAGCGCAATGCATTGATTCGCGGATTAGGCAATGCGGCAGACAATGATGTTGTAGCATTAACAGACTGCGATGAAGTATTACGTCCAAGAACGTTAAACATTCTACGCAACGATACAGAGCATTCAATTTGGATCTGTCGTCATCCTATGTTTTATTTTAAACTAAACTACTTAATGACACAACCTAAATCGTATCATGTTAATCCCATGGCAGTTCTTAAAAAGAATTTAACTGGTTTTCAGAATTTGCGTAATCATATGGTAGGTTGGGCATACCAACAACCGGATGATTACAACACCAACGAAGTTTGTACCATTCAGCACAGTGGTTGGCATTTTACCTATCTAGGCGATACTAAACATGCCGCAACTAAGTTGCTTAACTTTGCACACACAGAATCACAACACTGGGCCAGTAAGATTGATATCAATGAGATTATGACACGCAAAGGCGGCATTGATCCAAATAGCCCAGAAAGATTTGAATACATAGAATTAGATGAATACTTTCCAAAGACTGTATTAAACAATTTAGATCGTTGGAAAGATTACATCATCACAAATCCTGCAGTTAGCATTAAGAACTATGTGCCTTCTCTAAACTTAGATGAAATTTACAAATGAAAATATTAATAACCGGTGCTAGGGGATTTGTTGGAAGTTTCATTGCTAGGCATCTAGCAGAAAAACATACACTATTAACTCCTACAAGACAAGAGTTAGATCTTACAAACTTAGAACAGGTAGAGGATTGGTTCAGCAACAACGAAGTCGATGTAGTTGTGCATTGTGCGTTGAGTGGGCGCGAAGTTTTGTCTAGCACCGAACCACAATATCTAAGTGATGGTTTGTTGATGTTCCGTAATCTTTGGTTGCAAAAACCCAGATATAAAAGATTTGTACACTTGGGCACAGCCTACGAATTTGATCTAACTAAAAATAACAACAATGTATTAGAACATGAGTTTGTTCATCACATACCAAGAACAAGTTACGGTTATGCTAAAAACATTGCGGCAAGGATTATACGAGATACACCAGGCTTTTATAACTTAAAGTTATTTGGAGTGTTTCACGAAACTGAAAGTTCTAACAGATTCTTTCAAAGGGTAAAACAACAGGATGAAGTTATAATCAACAACGACATTTATTTGGATTACATTTATCTGCCTGACATACTACCCATGCTTGAACGCATGGTAGAAGGACACAGCCAACATTCCGATGTTAACATGGTATACACCCATAAATATCGACTAAGTGAGATGGCAGAAATATTGTGCAACAATTTAGGTTTGCCACTAACAAAGATTAAAATTAAAAATTCAGCAGGCAATAATTTAACAGGAGACAGCGTAGTGTTGTCTAGTTATAATTTTAAACTAGTTGGATTAGAACAAGGACTAAGGAATTATAAATGAAAGTTGTTTACGTTACCGGTTGTTTAGGTTTTATTGGTTACCATGTAACTAAAAAATGTCTAGACAAAGGTTGGTATGTCATAGGCGTCGACAAGGAAACCTATGCTGCCAATCTACAGTTCTTACCAGAACTACAGGCCTACCCAAAATTTAAATATATTAAACAAGACATTCGTGACATCACATATTTGTTAGACTGTGATTATGTTATCAATACTGCCGCAGAAAGTCACGTTGACAATTCAATTGTTGGCAGTGAAGTATTCTTAAACAGTAACATCTACGGTGTTCATAATCTTTTACAAAACTTACAAAAGAATAAGTTCAAGGTTCCTACACTACTGCATTTTTCAACTGATGAAGTCTACGGTGATATTGTAGAAGGCAGTCACACTGAAACAGATATCCTAAAGCCTAGTAACCCATACTCTGCAACCAAAGCGGCTGCTGACATGTTGATCAGTGCTTGGGCTCGTACACATAACATTCCCTGGGTTATTGTACGCCCTACTAATAACTACGGCATTGGACAGTATGTTGAGAAGCTAATCCCCAAGGCTGTCAAATACTTGAGCATTGGTCGCAAGATTCCCCTGCACGAAAACGGCACTCCCAGACGCACATGGTTGCATGTTAGTGACACAGCAAACGCTATCATCCATATTGTTGAAAGCGGAGTAACTGGTGAGATCTTTAACATCAGCGGTAACAGCGAAGACAGCAATATCAATATTGCTAAAAAGATTATTAAACAAGTCACTGGCACTGAAAACTATGATGACCATATTGACTTCAGTTGGGGACGTAAAGGACAAGATGTCCGTTACAGCATCGACGACAGTAAACTACAGGCATTAGGTTGGAAGGCACAGGCTAACTTTGATGAAGAACTGGCTAAAATTGTAGACTATTATAAAAATAACTTTGTTTGGTAAAATATGAAAAAGAACCTTTTAATTATCCCTGCGGGACCTAATGCACTATTTCAACAGTGGAGCGACTATTCAAACTGTAATTTTGATCTAGTAGTTCTTAATTGGAGTTCTGCTCCACTGACTAACTTAGAACATGCTGCCTTTGTAGAAACTACTCCAGGACAGAAGTGGAAAATTGTTGCAGACTTTGCCAGCAAGCAAGATTTAAGTCGTTACGAATACATTTGGATACTAGACGACGATTGCCTAACTACTCCAGAAGGTGTTGAAGCTACATTTAATTTCTGCAAGGAAAACAATTTGGATATGGCGCAACCAGCACTAACCCCGGACAGCTCCCGCACTCATCCTAGCACATTTTTAATTCCCGGTGCAAAGATGCATATTACTGACACAGTAGAAATTATGGCACCTATCTTTAGTAAGGCAGCTTGGCCAGTATGTTCAGAACACTTTGGCAAGATGCCAGCTGGTGTAGGTTACGGTCTTGAAGGATATTGGGCAGGTGTTCTTGACAGTAAATCAGGTACAACTAAGTTTGGTGGACAAGTAGCTGTCATTGACTTATATCCAGTAAAGCATACAAAGACAGTAACTGGACCTGCTGAATACGCAAGAATGGGCATTAACCCAGATGATGACGGACACTACTTTGCTAATCTCGGGCACGGTTGGACATTTAACACTATTGAAGTCATAATGTGATTGCAATAACAGGCCATACTCAAGGCATAGGAAAATGTGCCTTTGAAAGATTGAGTCCTAACATAATAGGTTTTAGCAAGTCTACCGGATATGACATTACTAATTTTTTTGATCGTAAACGGATCATAGATGAATCTGTAAACTGTGATATCTTTATAAACAATGCTACAGCAGAGTTTGGTCAAACATTATTGTTTTTAGAATTGTTTGATGCATGGAAACATACTAATAAAACTATTATCAATGTTGGTAGTAGAATTGCAGAAGTATTAGTATTACCAAATACTCATCAACACTTATTAAAGTATCAAGCTGAAAAACTTATTTTAAAAGAAATGAGCAATAGAGTAGTCGGGTTGTGTAAAGTTAAATATAAATGGTTTGGTTATGTAGGTACAGAAAAGATACTAAAAAAATATCCGCATTTTACAGAACAAGATTACATCACAGAAGATCAAGCAGTTAACATAATACTTTCATGATAAAAAAAGTAATAGATACTATCAACGTTGATCCTATTTTAGATAGTTTTTTTAAACTTAATAAAGATATAGTATGGACAATTTATCCGCAAGGACAGCAAGTTGGATTACAATATAAACCAAACGAAGACCATTGGTCAAGTGCAGTAGGAAAAAGTCAAGGTAAAGAACTAGAATACACTGAATTAAATCCTTTCTTTAAAGATACAATATTCGAAACTATTATTAACCAATATAATTTAAAAAGAACTAGATTAATGTGGGTTAATCCAAAATCATGTTATAGCTTACACCAAGATGAAACTCCAAGGATTCATATTCCATTGATTACAAACTCCGAATGTTATTTTTTATTCCCACCCGGAATGATGTTTTGCTTAGATGTAAATTCAGTATGGTGGGTAAATACAAAATTAAAACATACATTCTTAAATTGTTCAGAAGAACCAAGATTACATCTTGTTGGAGTAATTGAAAAATAACCCAAATGTGTTGTAAAAATACAACACTAAAAGAGGTTGACAAGTTGGTAAAACCGTGTTATAATATATGTAACATGATTAATATACACCCAACACTTAACCCACTTGAAGTTATCCTTGTCGAAGAGGATATGGCTAAAAAGGGGATTACACACTATACAATGACACAGGGCAACGACTGCATCTGGGTCTACTATGGTCCAATGAACCTCTATTATATATTTAAAGAAGGACGTATTCATGACATCCAAATTGATTAAAGTTATGCAAGAGACCACAGAGTGGTCCGATGGTGGCTCCAATCACACGTATATATTTAAAGATAAGCCCACAGGTCGTAGTGCCGCGGCCATTGCCTACATACCGGCAGGTTCTAAGATAGTGCAACGTTTCAAGAAGCCTATTAACTTAGACCTTAAGGGCAGGACGTTTGTAGAGTTGACAGACTGATAATTTTCTAGTATAATAAGACAACTGACTGTAGCTCAACTGGATAGAGCAACAGCCTTCTAAGCTGTAGGTCGGGGGTTCGAGTCCCTCCAGTCAGGCCAAATTCGTTGTAAAAATACAACAAAAATAATTTGCCAAAAATGCAAAAAGTGGTTGACAACGAGACTAAATAAATGTATAATTAACACATAGACAGCAATGATGCTGTTTATGGAAACAAAAGGTTTTAAGAGAAATAAAATGCAATCGTGCAATAAACATCAACAATTTAATACGATGCCCAAACAGGCAGGTGTAATAGCCTCCAATTGGTCAACGATTGATTGTGGTAGTTTATCATATGATCGCACACCAGAGATTACCAGGGTCCGGGAGGACTTAATGTAAATGTAAGTTTACACTTAAACTCCAAGGACCCTAGGATTAAAACCCTGGGGTTTTTTGTTTTTGGAAAAAGAAAAATGATAGAACAAGATAAGAAGAAACAACGAGAAGTTGAGTTTATACAACAGTATACTCTATCCAAAGAAGATTTTCGTAAGATGGTCTTAGAAAAGATGGAACGTGCTAAGGTATATAGTCAAGCCGTTAGAAAGCGCGAGATTGCTCAAGAGCGATTGTAGACCGCAAAGTGTGAATAGGTAGCAACGCGAGCTACGGGATGCACTTAAAACATGTCTCAAATGGGCGGCAACTAGGATGGAATCCCTTGTGTGGGACTAAAAATCAGTTCGTATTAAAGCATTCTTTAAGAACAGGCAGCCTAAGTATTTTAGAGTGCTTTAATACACACTCTCTACTTCCGTTGACTGGAAGGACAGGGCACGTAGTGCCGAGAGTGTTATCTATTTTGGAGATGTAGGAAAATTGGTAACCCCAGTGGACTGTAAATCCGCCGCCCGAAAGGCACTACTGGTTCGACTCCAGTCGTCTCCACCAAATTTGGTCCCATAGTATAGCGGTAAGTATAGCGGCTTGTCACGCCGTCGGCAGGGGTTCGATTCCCCTTGGGACCGCCAAATTATGCTCGGTTCGTCTATCGGTAAGGACGCTAGCCTTTCAAGTTGGAAAGACGGGTTCGATTCCCGTACCGAGTACCAAATAATAGGAAGCGTGGCAGAGTCCGGCTTATTGCAACAGTCTTGAAAACTGTCGGCTCGAAAGGGTCCGTGAGTTCGAATCTCACCGCTTCCACCAAAAGAGGTTGACATTCTACTTAATTCGTGTATAATTATATATGCGACCGTAAGTGGAATATGGCAGACCTCCCGCTATGCTCATAGCATAGAATGGGGACGGGGCGATGAGTCTAACTCGCAGCCTTTGCAGGTTCAAGCCCTGCCGGTCGTACCAAATTCGAGAGTGGGCAGGATGGTAATGCAGCTGATTGCTAATCAGTAGACCAGCTTAAAACTGGTCACAGGGTTCGACTCCCTGACTCTCGGCCAATTTGTATCCCTGGTGTAATGGCAGCACCGCGGTCTCCAAAACCGTCAGTCAAGGTTCGAGTCCTTGGGGGTACGCCAATCAACGGTGACCATAGTGTAAAGGTTTAGCACCGCACTCTGTGAAAGTGCTAGAATGGGATCGTTCCCCATTGGTTACCCCAAGGAGCTATAATGGAAAAACTAAAAACATTCAATATTTTGAAAGGTTCTGTTCGCAGGTTCGATGAACTGCTAGGACGAACATTGTATCGTGTATCTGCAGATGAGGCAGAACTAACATTGTATCTGTCGGATACAAACTATGTAAGATTCTGTCACCACCAAGATTGTTGCGAAAGTGTTTACATAGAAGATATCTGTGGAGATCTCAACGACCTTGTTGGGGCACCTCTAGTAGAAGCTGAAGAAGTTTCTAACTATGATGATGGCCCAGTAGATAGTAGCGATGAATCTTACACATGGACATTTTATCGTTTCCGCACACGGAAAGGTAGTGTGTCAGTTCGATGGTATGGGTCCAGCAATGGATACTATTCCGAAAGTGTCAGCGTAGAATTTGTTGACACTACAATACCCGGATAGCTCAGTGGTAGAGCAGCGCCTTGATAAGGCGTTGGTCGCAAGTTCAAATCTTGCTCCGGGTACCAATTTACCGCTGTCGTATAATGGAGTATACCCCTCGCTACGAACGAGGAAATGGAGGTTCGATTCCTTCCGGCGGTACCAAATAATGGGACCATAGCTCAGTTGGTAGAGCAGTAGACTTTTAATCTATTGGTCGGGAGTTCGAATCTCCCTGGTCCTACCATAACAGACATATAGCATAGTGGCTAATGCAGTTCCTTCATACGGAAAAGATCGTTGGTTCAAGTCCAACTATGTCTACCAATTCAATACCAACTTAGCTGATGTGGTCATAGCAACGGTTTGAAGCACCGTGGAATGAGGTTCGATCCCTCAAGTTGGTACCAAGTTTGTTCCCGGATAGTGTAGTGGTAACACAACAGACTTTGACTCTGCTATTGTAGGTTCGATTCCTACTCCGGGTGCCACAAAAATGTTTTAAAAAACCGTTGACAGATCTTAAAAAAGACTGTATAATAATTACTTGTTAAGCAATTAACACCGTTCTTTAAAAATATAATTTGATATTTGCCCGAGTGGTGAAATAGGTAGACACAAGAGACTTAAAATCTCTCGCTCTAACAGGCGTGCCGGTTCGATTCCGGCCTCGGGTACCATTAGTTGATAGCATTCAGTGGGTATCGTATATGGACGCATATACTAGGCGGGCTAGTCGGGCCATCGATCAGTCCTAACACAACCACAGCAATGGCTTAGGAAGGGAAGCACCCGACTCCAAAATTCGCTCGTCGTCATAGACTGTGAATACTATCAACTAATGGTATTAAATGTCCCGTTCGTCTAGAGGCCTAGGACACCACCCTTTCACGGTGACTACACCAGTTCGAATCTGGTACGGGACGCCAAAGTTTTACCCGCAGTAGCTCAAGGAGAGCAGGTCGGCTTATATCCGATTAATCTAGATAAGGTCCAGGATGGGGTTCGATTCCTCACTGCGGGACCATTGACAGTTTATAAATATTCTGTTATAATAGTTTTATGCCCAGGTGATGGAATTGGTATACGTGTTGGTCTTAGAAGCCAAATTTTGCGAGTTCGAGTCTCGCCCTGGGCACCATATTGAAGCACATTAAAGATAGGGTCGTAGCGGTTCTATGAACTTTAATACATACCAAGGTAGTTAGTGTGTTTCAATATGGGGGTGTAGCTCAGTTGGGAGAGCGCCAGCTTTGCAAGCTGGATGTCGCAGGTTCGATCCCTGTCACCTCCACCAGTTTATTCCCTAGTAGCTCAGCGGTAGAAGCACCTGACTGTTAATCAGGGTGTCGGTGGTTCGATCCCACCCTGGGGAGCCAGTTTTTTTAAGGATTTAAATATGTCAAAAGGTAGTAGCCCTAGGCCATATAGTGTTAGCCAAAAACAATTTGCTAATAACTTTGATGCAATTTTTCGCAAGCCTGATCCTAGGATAGTCGAAGAACAACAAATTGAAGATGAAGAATTCGAAAGAATTGCTCAATCAAGTCAAGTTAAAGATACTACAAAAGATTAATAATTAAAGCCGACTTAGCACAGTGGTAGTGCAATCGCCTTGTAAGCGATAGGTCATCAGTTCGAATCCGATAGTCGGCACCAAATGCGGGGTTAGTTTAATGGTAAAACAGCAGATTTCCAATCTTCGGTCGAGAGTTCGATTCTCTCACTCCGCTCCAATTTTCGGGTCGTTAGCTCAGTTGGTAGAGCGCCTGCCTTACACGCAGGATGTCGGCAGTTCGAGCCTGTCACGACCCACCAGTATTTCGGAGTGTAGCACAGCCTGGTAGTGCGCCTGGTTTGGGACCAGGAGGTCCAAGGTTCGAATCCTTGTACTCCGACCAAGTTTTGTAAGACACATGGGTTGACCACAACGCCACGCATCAAGGTAAGGTGTCTATAGTGTAAGTAGCAGGTTTGGTCATGCTTACACACAATCCCAACGTTCCGGGTGTCTCCGGATAGTGTGACCCACACGATGAGAAGTAGTGTGACAACTACGGGTGGTAGTCTTTAAACCGAAAGGCCGCTAGCAATGCGAGAACGGTCCCTGTCGGGAAGCGGGTGGAAGGAGTGTGTGATGGGTATGATAGCGTCATATCTTGATACTCTATAATTACCGCCGGGGGATGCAGAGCATATATAAACACACTCTAGCCAAACGGCAACAAGTGGGCTCATGCCCATGAAGTGTGTTTATATATGTTTTGGGAGAATTATATGCCAATGTATGAGACAACTGTAAGAACACCACAGGGTGAAGAAAAGAAAAGAATCTATGCGGATACTCCGCAAGAAGCTAAAAAACTTTTTGAACAACTGTACGGTGGACCAAGAGCAGTGCCATACATACCGCATATAATTCCAAGTTAATTATCGCGGGGTAGGGGAGTCTAGTCGTCCCCGCCAGTCTCATAAGCTGGAGATCGGAGGTGCGAATCCTTCCCCCGCAACCATTTTTTTAAACGTAAAGGTATATATGGCTATTAAACAACTAAGTCGCGGTACAACAATTGACACTGAAACATGTGTAGAAATGGTCGGGGGCAATCGATTTGATCTAGTATTGATTGCGGCTGTTAGAGCTAGAGAACTAGCACGTCAACATCGCCATGCTGAAAACAAAGGGCAGTTAAATGCTCCTGTAGCCGCTTTGCTTGATATCCAAGAAGGCAGAGTTGGTAACGAATATCTTAAAAGAATTCGTTAATTAAATGCAACGGTGGCAGAGCGGCCCAATGCAACGGATTGCAAATCCGTAAAACCGGGGGTTCAAATCCCTCCCGTTGCTCCAATATCAAATTATAAATATTTTAATGCGGGTATGATGTAAAGGTAACCTGAAACCTTGCCAAGGTTTATTTCCGAGTTCGATTCTCGGTACCCGCTCCAAACAACACGGCCCTACCCTCTAGTAACATAGTTCTACGGTGGGGTTTTTCTTTTTGCGTTATATAATCTTTCTTTGATTTCGTTGCGGACAATGTAGTCTGTGGAAGCGATTCTTGCCAACCACCCAGATAATAGCCCACGTTGATAGATTAATGTTTCCATTTTATCGCCCTTATAACAGAGTTCGAGTAACTCGTCGAGCTCTTTTTGGATCTCTTCAAGGTGGGTTTTTGGCTTCATAATATATATTTATAGGTTGACAAACTGGTAAAACCGTGTTATAATATATACATAGCAAGGAGCAATATAATGGAATTTCTCGTCGAAACTCGTAGCGTAAAGAAACGTAAATTTATAGAGGCAATTTTGCCCTCTATGATTAAACAACTTAAATTGGAAAACAGTAAGAAAGTTTTGCTGGTTCGAGTTGCCAATGAGTGCGATGGACAGGGTATGACTATGCCACTGAATGGATTAGATGCCTATGTCGTAGTTGTCAAGCCAGGTTGGTTTGCCGATATGGGTGTTACCCTTGCACACGAGATGGTTCACGTGCGTCAAATGGCCAAAGGTATTCTCAAAGTAGAAAATGGTGTTAACTACTGGCGTGGGAAGAAATACAGCAAGAAGACTAAGTATTTGGACATGCCTTGGGAACAAGATGCGTTTTCAAAGCAAGAACTTATTTTTAGGAGGGCTGTAGAATAATGGAAATCTCAAGAGCAGAACAAAGTGTTATAAAATATAATCTAGAACAGTACCGCTTAGATCAAGCTCGTTTGGAAAAACAGCGAGAACAAGACTACGCCAAAAAGATTGAAGAACGTAGACTTGATCAAGTTATAGCAGAACGAGTATCAAGAAATCTTCGTTTAGATTTGGACAAGGGTCGCATTTTAGATATAGAATGTTAGGAGGCAATTATGCCATGGATTGAAAATGTAGGTCTTGGAGATATTCCAAAAGGTCGGCATCACGATGCTGGCGAGAATTCGATGTTGATTCAGATTGTTGATCCGGCAATGGAGTTTCCTACCCCTATGCACAAGTTCAAAGAGACTCATCAGTTTGAGTTTTTGGATGTAGAGGAAAAGGACGAAGTGTTGGAAGAAGCTATGAAGTGTAGTCACGAACAAGCTGCCGAGTTGGTTCGCCTACTACAACACGCATTGGCTAATCGAATGAATGTAGTCGTGCATTGTCATGCAGGTGTTTGTCGAAGTGGTGCAGTCTGCGAAGTTGGCGTCATGATGGGTTTTAATGATACTGAAGTCTTCCGTAGTCCTAACCTCCTAGTCAAGCATCGTATGATGAAGCACTTAGGTTGGACCTACGACGAGAACGAGCCTCACTCTATTAACGGTATAGGGCTCGATCCAGATTGGACCAACAACAACGAAAAGGTGTTTACACTCGCAGGCGCAAGACGAGAGCGTAGACTAAGAGAAGGTGATATTTAAAAAGGAGGGCAAGATGCCTAGTGTATTTTTAGTAAGCGATACGCACTTTGGACATACCGGCGTCTGTCGCTTCACACGTAACGATGGTGTTACAAAACTTCGCCCATGGGAATCTGCTGAGGAAATGGACGAAGCAATGGTTAAAGCGTGGAACGAACAGGTAAAGCCCACTGACAAGGTTTACCATTTAGGTGACGTTGTTATCAATCGTAAAGCGTTAAAAATTATGTCAAGATTAAACGGTGACAAAGTTTTAATTCGTGGTAACCACGATATCTTTAGGGATGATGAGTATAGAACTTACTTCCGTGAATTACGTGCCTATCATGTTATGAACGGGATGATCTTGAGCCATATCCCGTTACACTCAGAGTCCATGGGACGCTTTGGTGTTAACATTCACGGTCACTTACACGCAAACCGTGTGAAGAAGGCTCGCGGTGTTGATGCACGTACTGGAGAAGTTTTATACAGCGATGAAAACGATGTTCGTTACCATTGCGTTTGTGTAGAACAAACTCCAAACTTTGCGCCTATACTGTTTGAAGATGTCATTAAGAACATCGAAGCAGAAGGTGGTAGTGTAGGTTTTAAGAACGGCAACGGTCCGACAATGTAATATGATCTACATTACTAACAAATACAATTCCATCCGACTACCCAATGAACCGGGTATGTTAGATTGGTTATTAGAAAATTATCCTAATTCAGGATATCACGTAGTAGAGATAAAATAATATGCTAAAATGTTATCAATTGATTGGAGTGCCTGGGTCCGGCAAATCTACTTGGGTAGATAAGCAGGCCTGGGCTTTTTCTTGTGCAAAAGTTAGCACAGACAAATGGGTTGAAATTTATGCTAAAGAAGTAGGTCGTACCTATTCCGAAGTGTTTACGGATTTCATGCCTACTGCTGTAGACCTAATGGCTAAAGAAGTTATTGTAGCACGTGAAATGAATCGTGACATTATTTGGGATCAGACCAGCACGACCGTTGCAAGTCGAGCTAAAAAGTTTCGTATGTTGCCGGACTATGAACATATTGCCGTAGTGTTTAAGACCCCTGAGCATACAGAACTTATGCGTCGATTGATGAGCCGTCCGGGCAAAGACATTCCAGATCATGTTATTGCTAGCATGATTGCCAGTTGGGAAGATCCAACTGAAGAAGAAGGCTTTAAAGAAATAAGATATATCGGTCCTTAGTTCAATGGATAGAATGCTTGGCTTCGAACCAAGCGGTGTGGGTTCGATTCCTGCAGGACCGGCCATCGTGTCGTTTAAATACAATATGCATTAGGACATTCTGTTTTAATTTTTTCTTTTAGATCTAACAGCCAGTTTCCCGAAATAAGTATATCGTATGGTTTGTTAAAATAATCTTCAACAACTTTTATGTTATTTTGATGATACTGGATAAGATCTTCCGAACTAATTGGACAGGTCATGTTAAACAATTGACTAAACTCTATTACATTATCAATGGTGTTTAAAAATAAATTATCTAAATTGTAAGGTATCCATCCGTTGGCAGCTTTTTTACTCATACTTGCGTAATTAAAAAAATATTTAATGGTCAGGTCTACACCGTTAGACATGTTTAATCTCAGTGCTGGTTTTTCAAATGAATAGAAATATCCCCTGTCTATTATTTCTTTACTCTTTTCAATTAATTTTAAGTTTTTTCCTGCACACCTAATAACATCATCTTCAGACCCTCCTATATTAACCGGAAGGCTCCATCTCTTAATCCATAGTAATATATAAAACAGCGGTGTTAGTTTGTTACTACATAATTTAATACCTGCAAGCCTGGGCAAATTAATATTGTTAAGATCGAGAAAATAATGAGTAGGTAATATTAAATTCTTTTCTGAATACGCTATATCTATTCTTTTGCAATCAGTATCGTTGATGATTAAAGATTCAGGCCAATAAGGATTTTTTATGTCAATTCCAAAATTTGCAAAAGGATTTTCTAACTCGCATCGATTAATATCGGAAGTCATTGACGATTGTAAAGAATAAAAACTGTCATCTTTAGAAATTTGAGAACATAAAAAATCCCCGCAAGACCCACCTGTGAACCCTAATAGAAAAATGTTTTTCATCTAACAATTCCGTTTTGTAATAACGCCCATTTCTTTTCTTGGCAAGGCCAACACGCTCCACATTCGGGAATTTTGCCTTCACCACAAGTTCCAGTAATATCTAATAATTCACCCACATTAAATTTTAAAGCAATTTTAACTAATTGATCTTTAGTAACTTCATAAAACGGCTGCAATACTTTAGAACTAATTGATTTACCCCTATTCGGTCCAGGAGGTAATTCTTTGGGATTAGCAGTATCGCCTAACAACAAAACATCTACCGGAAACTTCATAGAATCGACTACAGCCATTTTTACTTGAACAGAATGATTAGCGTCTTTGTTTCCAATTAAGATTGCTTTTAAGTTTTTATTGAATTTTTTATTAATCCAATCTAAAACTATGTTGTTAAAATATAAAGACTTATTTGGACGGTCAATAACAAAGATAAGAAATTCATTATCTTTATTAAACTTACAGCACAGGTAAAGTAACAAGGCACTATCAAAACCACCAGATACAAAAATTCCAATCTTCTTGTGTGTTTTCAAAATGTCTTTTAAATTGTCAATCATGCAGATATTTATTGACTAAAATTTATCAAGGTAGTATAATAAAAATAATTATTAATATGAAAAATAAATTTATAAAACTATACATGGATTGGGCAAAACGCTGTGCCGAACTCAGTCATGCAAAACGACTACATGTCGGAGCTGTTATTGTCAAAGACGATACAGTTATCAGCTATGGGTACAACGGTATGCCAGCAGGCTGGGATAACGATTGTGAAAATATAGAATGGTGTTCGGCAGGTGGTTGGCTAAGTCCAGAAGAAATTATAGAAGGTTGGCCATACGAAGGCACATACCTAGACGGAGATGGTAATACGATGCAGGGTCGGTATCGTTTAAAAACTAAACCTGAGGTATTACATGCAGAATCAAACGCTATTGCAAAGCTAGCGAAGTCTACTAACAGTGGGCTTGGGGCTGACTTATTTGTTACTCACATGCCTTGTCTCGACTGTGCCAAGATCATTTATCAGTCTGGCATTGGTCGTGTATGGTATGGTGCTAACTATAGAGATGATTCGGGAATCAAGTTCCTTGAAAAGTCCGGAGTTAAAATAGAAAAAATATCTAATGAGTAATTGTAGCGTTAAATACTGTTTACATTAGAAATTAAATATGAACAAACTGTTTTGTCCTGTTAACTTAGATAAAAACTTTGTAGAGCCATGTGTTGCGTCATCATTAGATTATTGGCATGAAAAATACTATCCAAGAATCTTAAAAGAAAATCTTAAACCGCATAATCTTTATGTTATGCCCGACGTACACAAAACTGAATATCAAGACTTGAAAAAATATTTTCATAAAGAACTCGGGTTAATATTAAAAAGTATAATTTTATTTCCTACCATTCCTAACAAGCTCAAAGATCCGCATAGAGACGGTCCACGATCAGATTATAGTTACAGCGCCATTAATATTCCTGTGGCCAATACAAAAGGAACACTTCAGGTCTGGTGGCCAGATTTCGATGAATCAAGAGTCAAACAATTTAATTTAACACGCCCAGACGGAACAAAGTCTATAGGATTTGATATTGTCCCAGAATGGAAAGAGGAAGAGTTTGATCAGGTTCCTAGTGATCATTCTTTAGAGTTGTTGTCTCCTCATTTGCTAAACACCAATGTTATTCATGGCGTAGATAATAGATCAAATAATGACTGGAGATTGGTTATGTCTTTGAGATTTATTGGTAACCCAAAACTAGAGCAAGTTAAAGAGCAGATTTTAAACACAAGAGGCCATCTATGAGTGTTGATGTAAAATTAATGACCATTGATGATATTTTATCTATCCCCAGTGACCTATTAACTACTAACCATGTTGCAGGATCTAAAGTATTAGAGTTAGACGAAACAGTTTGGAAAAGAAGAGCTATAGGTTATGCAACACACGGTTCTGTAGAAGTATTAGGGGCATACGATGCTGACAAAATTTTAGGTGTTGCGTTTGTTATATGGCCTAAACTTTCTCCTGCATATATGATTTCTAACCTAAGACTGTTTCATAACTTTCCTGGGTTTCCTGTAGATAAGAATGGGTATGGTGCATTGTTAAGCACTGCAATTGAAAAGGGCGAATCTCAAGGTAGATGGGAATTTTATATGAGACGAAACTTAGATTATGGCAGATGGTTTAACAGAAGATACCAAAAGAAAACTTATGAAAACATTCCTATTAGCAAAAAATATCTAAGATCTGTTGAAGAAATAATTCCTGCTAATAATCAATCAAAATGGATTGCTACTAATACATTATGTAATAATGAAATTGTCGGTGAAGACACAATTATTGTAAAATATTTTTGTCCACAGAACGAACGTAACACAAATTACATTCCCGAAGCTATGAGAATAAAGCACAAAAATACTCTTGATGTATTAACTAATTATAAACCAGAGTAGTCTATGTAGGTAGTAGTCGGTGAGTTGTCCACCATTACCTTGTCCTTAAATTTAGAAATACTGCGTTCTAGTAAATCTCTATATTTTTTTACGTCTAGCACATACCTCCAGAATACAAATATAATTTTTTTGTATGCTGGATCGTAGGTACTACCGTGTCTCACTCTTAAGTTATTGAATACAAATGAATTGGTTTCGGATAAATCCGGGTATATTCTTTCCTTTGATTCATTTTCAAAAAACAAAGTTGGGGCAGGGTTCTCATCATGAATCATTAACCTAAACGACAAGGGAGTATCAAAATAATAACTATCATCTCTATGAAGTAGTATAGGTTTATAGCTTGACCAGATGTTTATCCAGTGTAATTCTTTAAATGGCAAATAGTCTAAAATCTGTTCTCGTAACGCTGGAAATTTTAAAAACATATCTTCTTGAAGATTTATATTCCATCTTGTTTTTTCAGGAATACCCCATTCTGTATAATCTACAGAAAGGAAAGGACTACTTCCAGGAATTGCGTTGCTTTCTTTATCGTTGTAAAGTCGTTTTATAGGAAGTGCTTTTTCAAAATACCAGCTAGCAAAGTTGTCGTCTTTTATAAGGGGAATATCTAAGGGAACAAAACAATAATTTTTATAGTCTTGTTCTAACTCTTTAATCTCGTTGTCAAGGTTTGGAAAATACTTAAACTGATTCTCCCTCGCACTATTGGGGATTTTATTCATTTTTTTATTTTTTCAATAAACCATGCGGCAATATCAGGTTCGTTATCTTTTTCACCAAACTTATATTTTCCGGGCCACTTATGATGATTATTATGATATCCTGCACCTAATGTAATATAGGCTAACCAATGAACATTTTTACTGTTGTCAGGAGTATTGTAATTTTGATAACCTTTAGTAGGATGATGGAAATAAACGTTACCCAAATCTTCAATCAGGTTAATCAAGAACCACCCGCCTAATGTCATAAAAAACAAACCAAAATAAATGTCTATTAAGTATGCTACGCCAACTGAACCCCAATAAAATTTATGGTAATGTCTATGAATCAGTTTTGCTAGAGAGTTTTTATAGAGCCAACGGGGAGCAACACCTGGAACAGTTTCTATAGGCTTAAATATTTGCCATCCAATAAATGCATTAAAAAATCCATTAACTGGACTATGCACATCTTGTTTAGTATCTGAAAACCTATGATGGTGATAGTGTAATCCGGCCCAGAAGATAGGACTACCCTGTCCTGTAAGTGCTCCACAGATTATAAATGCATTTTTCCAAAAGTTGTTTACTTGAAAACTGCTGTGAGATATGTATCGATGATAACCTATTGCCGCTCCAAAAATTCCTAATATATAGAAACCTAAAAACGCATAGAGTAAAAATAACCATTGAAAATCTGTAAACAGAACATAAAACGATACAGCGGTCAACAAAAAGTTAGGTAACAGAATTTTAAAAAAGTGACTGTTTAATTGCATACGGATATTTACCTTGGCCATATATGAGTGCATAATTAATAGTATGACTACTGTTGATTTTTTAATTTTTTCCGGAATAGGTTCTGCAGAGGAAACTTTTCATAAAACTCCAAGTAAACCCTGGAGATCAATAGGTCCTTCAAAAATTGCCAATAGTCTTAGAAATAATGGATACACTGTTCAAATAATTAACTTTGCTACACTCCTTACCTACGAACAACTTTACAAGATCTCAAAACAGTATGTTGGGCCTAAGACGTTATTAGGAGTTAGTACTACATTTTTATACAGCGAATATAATTCTAGTAATGCATACGAAGGTCTACAAAATGTAGTAAAGCAATTGAAACAAGAAGTAGGATCTAAAGTTATTTTAGGTGGTCCTAGTGCTCATGCCTATAAAACATATTTCAATGCAGATTATATTGTTAACGGATATTCCGAAAATAAAATATTAGATTTATTTGATCAAATTTTTAATTACGGTATAAAAAGAAAAACACGGTTAGATTGGGATATAAAAAGTTGTAACCATCGATGGCATGAAAGTGATCGGCTACAACCAGGAGAATCTATTCCTCTTGAAATTGGGCGAGGATGTATTTTTACCTGCAAGTATTGCAAGTTTGATATGTTAGGAAAGAAGCGAGGGGAGTATGTCCGTGACATGTCTATGATTAAAGACGAAATAATTGAGAATTTTGAAAAATATAAGATTACCAATTATATGATAATGGATGATACGTTCAACGACGATGTTTATAAATTAGAAGACTGGTGCAAAATGGTAGACTCCTTGCCATTTAAGATACAGTATACTGCATATTGTAGAGCAGATCTTCTTTGGAGGTATCAAGATATTAGCAGAGAATTATATAGGACGGGCCTAATTGGATCGACATTAGGAATAGAATCAATGAATACCTATGCTTCTAAAATAGTAGGAAAAGCATGGAGTGGAAAACATGCAAAAGATTTTATTCCTTATTACATACATGATATATGTAAAGGTAGAACACTTACACAGATTAATTTTATTATAGGACTCCCTGGAGATACACTTGATGATATATGGAATTGGGTACATTGGGCAAAAGAAAATAAAATTCCCACAGTCCATGCTCAGCCGTTGGTAATTCGACCACCGAGATTATTTCCAGATGATCCAGTGTTTAGTGAATTTGACAAAGATGCAGAGTCTAAATATGGTTATAGCATTCCCAACGATAAACGACCTTATGTATGGAAAAACAACATTATGACTTGGTTTGACGCCAGAAAAGAATATCGTAAAATTTATGATTATATTTCTAATAATTTTTGTGACTTATCATGGCACGGATTTTCTTCATTAAGTCTAGGATACTCTGTTGATGAAATACAGAGCACATCGTTGATAAAATTTTATGAAGACCCAGTATACACTGCTAGATCGCAAGCCTGGCTTGATAACTATGTAGAGTCTTTTAATGGTTAACGTTTTAAAAAATTACCCCCGTGATATTTAAAACTAAATACCAAAATACTTAAAAGATACCATGAAAAAAATTATCGAAACTCTGTTACACTATCAGACATTATACGTAGTATGGGGAAACATGATTCTGTTTGCTGGTTTACTATATTCTCTCCCATGGTCATGGTGGCTTCCGATCTCATTGATTGCTAGTTACTATGTTTGCACAGCAATTTCTGAAATTACAGTTCATCGATATTTTAGTCACAAATCTTACGAAGTTAGTGACTTTGGTGAAAAAGTTTTACTATTTTTAGCTTTATTTGTAGGACAAGGATCTATTGTGCATTGGGTAGCAGTACATCGTCAACACCATGCATTTGAAGATACTCCTAAAGACCCGCATAGTCCCTTATTTGTTCCTCTCTGGAGATTATTTTTAGGAATTTTCCCTCGATTAGATTACAAACGATCGTTAGTTGCAGACCTGTTAAGAAGTAAGCATAAGAATTATATTCTGTTTGAAAAAAAATATTACCTTTTATTGTGGACTGCAATATGGACAATAAGTTTTTTAATTAGTCCTTGGTTAATGTTGTTTATTGTAGGCGGATCAGTTCTTTGGTTTTTAGGAACAGCTCTTATTAATTTTATTGGGCATAATTCGAATAATGAAAAACGATTTAAAAATGATGTAGGATATAACAGCAGTTGGTTAAATCTTGCAACAGGTGCTGGGAATCATAACAATCATCATGCAAGACCGCAAAGTCATACATTTAAAGTAGATAAAGAAATTGATATCTATGGCAGTTTAATCGAACTCTACGCAACTAAGTTAAAAATTGAAAGAACTAATTGAAGTTGGCATGCCGCATTTAGTTTACCATGGGTTAGATCCCGTATGGTTACTGAAGTATATAGGGCATAAACATTGGAAATTAATAGAACATGTCCGTCCTATTAATAAAGATAACCAACGACTCTATGCAAGTTTTTTTGCAGCCAAGATAGATTTTTTAAACGGGCAACAATCAATTACTGAAAAAAGCACAATAGAGATTAGCAGTGAAGTTTTTAAATTTAATAATCTAATCTACAGATCATCACACACGGTTAATGATATCTGTGTAACATTAGACAGTATTTTTGTTAGAAAAGATAAAGTAGCAGGTCTAATTAAAGACGAACCTGCTTGGTCAAGTACTGATATTCCATATACAAAAGATACATTCTTAGAAGAACATAGTGAACTAAAAAGAAAATTAATGAATGTTGACTTTGCTACAGCAAAAGAGTTGGTGTTTAATCCAGCAGTATTGTTTAACGGAGTTAAAATACTTTATTGTGCTAATTATCTAAGTCTAGCATTGTTAAGCGAATGGATCACTTATCAAAGTTTACTTGACCCTATTAAAAAAATAGAAATATTTTGGTTTAAGAATATTAGTGTTGGGGATAAAGTATATGGAACTACTTCAAACAAAAATAACGTATTTGAAACAGTATTAATTTCAAATAATAGAGCAATGGGTTTCTGCAGAATTTACAGATGAGTTGGCTGTTCTAAGTTTAGAGAGTCTATCAATACCAGCTCAGTAGTCTCTTTTTCCATTCCGCCAAATATTCTTTCATGTTGTTCTTGATCGATGTTTATATTGTTAGCATCAAAAACAAATCCATATTGGGTTAATGTTTGGAATTTATCATATAGATTCTTTAATAAAAGAAAATTATAGCTAGGATTAATCATTACAAAAATAACCACGCGATACAACACAAGATCTAAATGTGTTGTCCAACCATAGATTTTTCCTTGGTAGTTATCTGGAAATAAATTTAGTATATTAAAATCTGGATCATATTGTTTCATGACAGACGTAAAGTTGTCAGTATCATCGACATCAATTACCGGAAGCTGTGCATATAATTCAATAACGGAGTATGGTTTCATAATTAATCAAATAAATTTCTTATTTTAGAAAACTGGCGAACATGCAAAGTATCATGGGTTGAAAATTTATCTAAAATTTGTTCCCGAGTTAACAATATTTTTTCTACGGTAATTGCAGGAGTTAAACCAGTAACTGCGCTTAAAAATTCTGATAATATAAAATCTACAGAAGACGACTCTACAAAATAATAGTTTACCTTTGTTGATAACCCTTCAGTTGTTCTTATCCAGGCATATAAAATTTCTGCAAAATGTAACGGTGTAATAAATTCACCAAAATTAAAATTAGGATTTAACTGTTTCATAGCTTCGTGATAAGACATACTCGAATGACTTTCGGGTAGTGTGCAGGTAGTTCTGATAACTGAAAAGTCCATTTTAATTCCTTATCAGGTATTTATCAAATTTTCAAATCTCTCAGGGCTTAGAATTTGCACCTCGTGATTTCCTTGACTAATAATATCCAACAGCTCTTGACCGGTAAAATTAAGATTATCAACTACAGTAAAAGGCATTTCTGTATGTTTAAAGACTGATAAATGTTTAACAATGTGATCTCTTACTTCTATAAAATCGTCATCTTCAACAAAATAGTAGCTTTCTACAAAAAAATGTTCACTAATATTCCTAATTAATCCGTGTATTTTATTATGTGCTATAAGATATCCAAATGTTTCTACAAATCCCCAATCTGGGACTACTGCGTTAACCGCTTCAGTATATGCCATTTTACGATACCGTTCCGGAATAGTAGTCGTGAATTTTAATACTTTCATGCCTTCAACCTATTTTTGGAATCGCCGTCTTTGTAAATATTAATTATAAATCCAGCTGGATCAAATTCCCACCATTTTCCACTAGCACCTGTACCAAAATGGCTTGCGCCAGGGCGGCCGTGGTGATTATTATGCCAGCACTCGCCTAGCACCAACGGAAATAAAATAGGAACATTTAAACTCTTATCATTAGTCTTAAAATTTTGATACCCTAAGCCTTTCATATGAAATAAGCTATTGGTAATATTATATGTAATTAATGTAATCATTGCAGGCATCATACTAAAAAATAAGAATAACTTTGGGCTAATTAAAAATAACACAAAATTAAATGCTAGATAAAGTTTCACATAGTGTGTATGCACAAATACTATTTCTTTGTCTCTAATTAAATCAATGGCATATTTAGGATTAATTTTTTCGCCGTCGAGTTTATACATCCACAATATAAAACTATGCCAGAAACCGTGAATAGGACTATGCGGATCATTAGGAGTATCAGGATGTCTGTGATGGTATCCTCGATGCACAGCAGTCCATAAAATAGGACTTCCCTGGCCTGCCATAGCACCTGTCCATAGTAATAATCGATGTTTCCATTTTGATTCTAACACAAAACTCTTATGACAGAAATATCTATGATAGCCGGCTGTAATTCCTAATACATTAAAAATAAAATATCCTGTTAAGAAATAAAACAAATTTGCTAATTCAAAATTAGCAAAAAATGAATATGTAGCATAGATACCTATTAAAATCATAGGAGTGATAGCCCCTAGCAAAACTGGTACTTCTAATAAATTTTTCCAAATAGGTCTAAACATTTTGTATTCTCGTGCCTGTTCTAACAATGTAATCATCCTGTAATGGTCTTCTACCCATCATTCCCCACACCCAGTCTACCTCAGGTTTTGTTCCTGCAGGAATTGTAACTGTAGTTTCATATGTATAACTGTTATTTATTTCAGGTATCATACGTTGATAAAACGCATCAAACTTGCTCCAGCGACCTGGTTTAATTAGACTATGCCATGCCCTAAGGCCACGTAATTCGCATTCTCTAAACATAAATTCCCATAAAGGTTTCATATATCGTCTTAGAGCATTTTTGCTAGGATCAGATTTAAGATAAACAATGACCCAATCTTTGTTGTATGGAGAAGGTAAATCGCATCTCCATCCTACCATAGCCATCATTGTGTCATTTTCAAATAGACCATACAGGTAGTGATAGTCATCTCCGTTAAGATAGTATCTCTTCATCCCTAATATCCAAATTTTCCAAAACTCGTCTATTTGTTCTAAAGATTCATCAACATGGCTGTTCGGCCTTTGCTTTGCTCTTTCTGCTTCAGCAAGATGACATTTCCAAAACAATTTTTCTATTTGGTCTAGGTGTGATAAATCTAGTCTAATGATTTCGGCCATTCTTTAAATACCTCAGATTCGCCTGTAAATAAAATATCTTGACATGCTACTTTTGGATCACCTTGGCTAACACAAATTAGTTCTTCAAGCAAGATAAATTTAAGCTCACCAGTATTTAAATAATTTCTAACATTGATCAGAGTATTCCTGGAATTGTGCTCTCGAGAAATAAAAATTGTTTTGGGATTTAAATTTTTATTAAGCCAATGTATTTGGCTTTCTACCATTTCTTTAAATAGTGGGTCTATTTCTTTAGATATGTGATCTTGCCTATTTAATTTCCATGTACGGTTGAGTATTCTATAACAATCTTTAGGCCAACTTGTTCGTCTAAAAATTGTGCTAAAAAGATAGGGTTTGTTATTTTTATAACCTATTGAAAAGGCTGTTTGATCTTGATAGTTAAAATTCTCAACTTTATAATTTTCTATTATCTTTCCAGAATACATACCAATTAATTTTTTTCTAGATATATCGAATAACGATAAGAGGTCTGTATCAGTATGATCAAATGTAACAATCATGGTTCTATTAAGTTTTGAGCAGAGAGCCTCTCAAACATTTCTTCTTTAGAAATAGGGCGAACCGCTGATTTGCCAGTGTCTGCTAAGATAATGGTTTTAAATATTCTCACACTTATACAAAATCGCCAATTATTGCTTTTGCTCATCATCCTATGGGGTCCATCAATATTAACAAAACAAGGTTTAGAAAGTTCAACAGACTCTACTAATTCAACCTCTTCTTCAGTCCAGGTCACACCCCCTCGGGTATTAAATGTTTGATACCATACTCCTTCTTTTTTAGACTTAAACCATTGCATATAGGTATCTTTCCAATTAATAAACCAGTTTAATCCCCAGGTGTCTTGTAATGGTAAAACTCCGTCTAAGTGTATTGGTCCACTGCTATGAGGCCTGAGTTTAAACCAATTTGCTCTAATAACTTCATTTTTACCTAAAAGGTGGTTGTCAGTAAAAAAAGAATTAAAGTAAGGAGGTATCTCAATATCATTTAATTGTCGAAACGGATGTTTGTATTCTTTAACAGCATTGTAGCTTACATCAAAGAATGAGCTAGGCAATCCTTCAAAATTGTAAGGGTCAGTTTTTAAATAATAAAAGTTTTTCATTCGATGATATATTCTTTAAAAGTTTTTAATGCAACATCCCAATTAGTAGGGACAACTGGTCTCACAGTTAAACACCATCTATCAGAGTCTGAAAAGTTTTCTACTCTATGCGGAACTCCTGTTTTAATAATTACAGGTTTAGTTATTTTAACAGACTCTAATAATGTTACATCATCGTCATCCCAAAACAAGTAAGGAGTTTTAGCATTAGTCTTTTTAAAATTTTCTAATTTAAGTTTAGGACTATTTGGTTTCCACCAACTCATTAAATGATCATTCCCCCATACCCAATTCACGCCCCATTGCTGATGAGTTAAGAATCCGTCAACATGAATAGAACATTTATTATGAGGGGGCGTTCTAAATATCATTGCTTTAATGTTTAAACCTAAATCGTTAAAAAATTTTATTAAATCAGGATTTAAAGATTTTTCAACATCAATTTTAAGAGTTATATGAGAATTTCCAGTATCTTTAGGAAACTGAAAATCACTTCTTAAGGGAGAAACTGATAAGTTGAGCTCTTTGTAATTATACATATTAATAAACAGGTTGATCAATGCCTAGCTGTTTTCTAAACTCGTCAGTAAAAATACCATCAACCCTTAAGGTATATTGTAATTTGTTAGCTCTATCAACACCGTGTACATCAAGATCATTAAAAAATGCTGAACTAGAGTTAACTGGTATTTTTAATGCTGCGCTTTCATCATAGATATAAAATCGTTTTTCCTTAGTAGGATTAAACCATATAAACTCGTTAGAATGTTCTTTGTATTCAAAGTTGTCTCTGTGTGGATACATGTCACAGTCGTTTTCTGTTAACCAAAATAATACTCTTCCAATTTCTTTAAAAGGTAATTTTTCTAGCCAGAGTTGAAGTCCTGGGAAAAAGTTGCTGTTGTCATGCCATTTGGTCTTACTAGCATACTTTTTATTTTCAAAAGCGTTCCAAGAGTTATCAACCATATCTCTTATATAAACTACACTACTTCCACAATACCATCCAGTTTTTAATTTAAGATACAGTGGGCCTGCTTCCCTAGGTAAGGAGATAAACTTTTTAAATATTTCATTCTTTTCCTGGGGATCTAAGTATCTATCTAGGTGATTCTTTGCAGATGGCAAAACTGCTGTTAGTATTTTACTCTGAGCAATACCTGCACAAATTTCGTCGTGCAGATCTTCTAGACCAGCAATGTCTAGATAAGAATCGCAGTTAATATAAGGACTATTAACTATTCCTTTCATAATTCCAATTCCAAGTGTATCCGTCTACTAGACCTAATTCTTCTTGAAGCTCATCAGTAAACGTGCCGTCAATACGTAGTGTATATCTAAAATTAGGCTCAGGATCTACTCCGTGGTAGTCTCTGTTGTTAAAGAAATAACTTCTTGCGCCCTGTTCTAGATAAACTTTTTCTTTGGTAATTTCGTCATAGACAAAGCTAGGGCGCCAGCCTGGAGTAAAGAAAAGATTGATGTTGTGATCTTTGTGTTCTGCTACTACTCCATCTCGATGCACAATAACACCAGCATTAGGATATGTAGTAAAAAATAAAATTCTACCAATGCTCTTAAAAGGGAGAGCATTGATGTATTCGATTAATTTAGGAAACAGTTTTGCATCTTCTGTCCAGAGAGACTTTTGGTCTGTAGCTTTGTCAAAGAACCCAGCTTCTTTAATGTAAACTGTAAAGAACCAAGGAATCAAAGATCCGGCTGAAAAGTAAAAATACTTATAAACTGATTTGAATCGATCTTCGGGTTTTGAAGTTTCTAATATTTGTTTAATAGACTCTTTGTGGAAACCGTCCGGATCATATTTTTCTAGCTCTCGCAACATTTCACTCCACCCATCTTTCATTCCGTATTTTTCTCTTATCTCAGGAGGATGTCCTCCAGTAGCAGTTCCCATTCTGTAATTCTTAGTCTTGGCAATCCCTATCGATATTTCTCTATGAAGTTCTAAATCCATAGAATGATCTAAGTATTTGTCCATGTTAAGCATAGGATGCCGATCTTTGCCAACACCTTTGATACCATGTTCTTGGTGGTGAAAAGTTTGCCAGTTTCTCCCCTGGTGTGGGAAATACACATATTCTTGATCTTTCATTGTTAACCTTTATTCAGCTTTTAAAATTTCTAGCCCGGAAAATACATCACCGTCAATCAGCATTTGAAACGGATGTTTACCCCAAAATTCATTTGATACCCAGCATTGATTATTTTCATCATAATCAAACCAAGGACTAAATCCCAGAACAAAATGTACCCTGTCAATTGGGGCAGGGTTAGTTAATAACACCCTATGAGCAATATTGGTATCCCAAGTATATACTTTGCCTAATTCTAGGTGGTAAACATCATTACCTTCCATTTCAAACATATATTCTGGAGATGTTGTAATAGGGATGTTAATTCTAATATTTTGACAAATAATTTCGTCCCTGTGCCAATTTAATTCTGCTAAACTTGAATCAGGAACATGATTTTTTAAAACGCCCAATCTACTACGAATCATAGTTCTCTTTACTTTACTATCTAAAAACTCTTTTATATATCCGTAATTTGCCAATGTAGTTCTTTTTGTAAATCCATATGAGTCAAAATACGTGTCTTTTAACTGATTGTAATTTGATGTTTGATTCCAAAAGAATTGATCTCTTGCATTTTTAGGAGCTCCTAAAGTACTCTCATCTGGATCTATGCCATCCTTATGTCTAGGATTGCAAACAAAACTTAACCCTCCGTAGATTTCACTAGGTCCTTTTACACTGTTCCATCCTCTAAATTTTAATTGGTCTAATACTTCGAGAGTATCTTTTCTAAGACGAACAAAATCAGTATCGTGCAATTTCATTTCAACCTTGCGCCACTTAACCTGATTTTTTATTTCTTCCCATTTTTGATAGGATCCAGTTTTACGAAAAATATATTTTTCGGTTTGGATATCCTCTGGAATTTCGTCTCGGTGTATTGTAAATTTAGGCATATCGATATTTATTTGCCTATACCACGGCCTCATAAATATTGACATGGCCTACCCTATATTCAACGAACCCACACACATGCTCTTTAATCAATCAGTCGATGCAGACTGGGCATTAAAAGAATGCCGATGGATTATTGATAATCTTACTCCCAGTGACTACGCAAACGCTAGTGGCAAGTTTTTTAAAAATTACGTACAATGGTCATTCCATAAAACCAGCGAACAACCTTTGATTAAAAAATTTACTGAGATATTAGAAAATAGCAAAGAAGATTTCCGTAAGGTATATAATAGAAATTTAGATTTTGAATTTGTCTATCTTGCCTATGTTAAGGATATTGCAGAAGAATGTTCAATTTGGCATAGAGATTACTTTTTAATCAACGGTCAAGCACATTTAAGTGTGTTAGGGAACGGAGACCTGTTATGTTACGACTATGAAAATAATCTACACAACATTAAAGTTCCAAATGGAACTTGCTGGTTTGTTAACGGTAGTAACTTTAATCATAAGATCAATACAGGTGTAGGCGAAAGATTTGAAATATGTGCTCCTATAAGTCCCCGCAAAGAAATTGTAGAGCCAAGGATGTTAGGAGTTAACCCTAACGATCCTTTGAAATTAGTAAACAGCAGTATACCTGCCTATGTAGAAGGACAGCGTAGATTAAAAGAACAAACGTTGGCTAATGTAAAAAAGGGGAAGGATACCCACGGCGGAGTTGTTGCAGACTTTAGCACATAATATGCTGTATAAAAAAATTCCGTTAACCTACGAATCTGATCAGATTGCAGAGTATTATATGACACATATATCAAATACAATGTTTAGCGTAGGAGAACTTTCAGATATTGAAAGATTTAATCATAGAGGATCTGCAACTTTAGGAAGGAATTTTTTTAAAAAATTTCCTATATTAGAATCAAATCTCGATAAGATGTTTGGTAAAGATAATTACATAGGAAGATTTTTTGCAACTAGGCCAAATAGTAAAGGGTTTGTGCATATCGACATGGCACATAGTGAGCTTAATCCTAGATACTGGTCTTTAAACTTTCCTGTGTTTAACTGTCAACACAACTACCATGAATGGTTTTCTACCAATTCTGAGCCGGACCTTATTTCTAAAGAATTTAATTCTTGGTTTTGGACTACTGATAACAATGTAAAATTAGTTGATAAACTAGAATTAAGTGAACCATATATTTTAAGTGTATCGGTTCCGCATAGAATAAACAACCCAACTAACGAAGTGCGTGTAGTATTTGCTGTTAGAACCGTAAACAATGAAGAAACATTTGAGTTCTTATGAATGAAAAAACATTAGTCACTGAATCTAGAAAACGAGAATCTCTAAGACGATGGGGAAGCTCGGAGTTTAATCAACTGGAACAAAAGTATGGAAAATATTTGTTTGTTCCGTTAGACGTTCCTTTGATAAAATCTAATAAACACAACGAGTTAGTCACATTCTATTACCAACATGCTAAGTTAGCTGAACGTATAAAAGAAGACATTGCAGGATCAATGGATGATACTTATAGAGCTAAGTTTCTTTCTTTAAATAGTTCAGATACAGAAGCAGCTGATGTATGGACAAAAACTTATAAGCCAGAATTCGAAAACACTTTTAAAGATCTATTTGATCAAATTTACGAATACCTTCCCATACAAAAGGATACAAAAATCAGTTATACAATTTGGTCAACTCAGAGTCCTGTAGTAATGCATCGAGATCACACATCATTGCTTGATCTTCCTTTAAATTTTAGAATTAAGTTATATGACAATAATCCGTCCGAAACTTTATTAATTAAAAATTGTTTAACAGACGGAGTTTATCAATACCAAAAAAATTGCTCACCTATACTTTTGCCTGAAGAAACAAACACCTGGACATGGAACAATGCCAGGATAGTTCACGGTAGTACGTATGATCCTTGTTATAAAAAAATGCTAATGATATTAGAGGATTTAAAAATAGACTGGATTAAGTATGAAACATTACTAGAAAAAAGTTTAATAAAATATAAAGACCACGTATTAGTCGATAATACATATCAACACTATGATTATTTTAACAAGGAATACTATGAACAACAACGTTAAACAACTAGCCGATCAAGCAATGGCAAGCACTCAATGGTCTGTGGTTAATAATCTAAGTACAGAATTAGCGAATAGAGAAGTAGAATTGGATATATTTGCTAAATTACTATTAGATGATTACATGGACTTGTGTGAAAAAATAGCTCTTGAACAAAATAAAAGATTTGCGCCAGTAATCCATTCATTTATAAAATCATTTAAAGACTCCATTAAACAAAGATACACAGAGTAGGCATTTACTAATCCATTAAAGTAGTATATAATAGAGGCGTAAAAGTGATAATTACTAGTATACTCTGGATGGAAAATGGCTACTTCAACAGAAAACTTTGACTGGTCGGTATTAAATCGAAACAGCATAATCACGCTGATGCATACCCTGGCACCTGAAATAGTAAAACAACCACTTACTGTAGAAGAATTCCATAAAAAAGTAACTACATTACTAAAAAAATACTTGCCAGTTAGGGTGCGTAAAGCATTTAGTCCAAAAGTAGATCAGGGATTTGTGTATGTAGGCGGTTGCTATCACAGTGCATACGATGAAGATTATGTAAAATGCATTGAAGTATTATTCCAATACCGAGCCAATGAAAAAATAATAAACCTAACGTCTAAAAGATTTTCTAGTATGTGTACAACTATAGCAGACACCTTGCTACATGAAATTATCCACATGCGACAGTTTAGAAGAAGAAACTTCAAACAACTTCCAGACTACGCCAGCAATGCAGAAAAAAGTGAAATTAGAGAAGAACAAGAGTATCTTGGTTGTTCAGATGAAATAGATGCCTATGGATTTAATATTGCCTGCGAACTTATGGACAAGTTTGGTAAAAATAAAAACCAGATTGTTAACTATCTCAACGAAAACCAAAAGGGCAAGAAAAGACGTCATAACAGTTGGCGTATGTATCTTAAAGCATTTGAACACGACCACAATCATCCAATCCTACAGCGTGTCAAAAAGAAAGTGGTCCGATATCTTCCAGCAGCCGAAGCGGGCAAACCATATAGAAACAAAGATTGGATTAACTGGTAGTTGACAACTGCCCAACATTCTGCTATACTAGTAGAATGAACTACACCGTCCATCAAAGTCAAATTCGTACACTCAGGCAAGACGATCCTCGATTTATTATCAAGGACAAATTTGTTATAAGTCCTAGAGCAGGATTTGAATTTAGTCGAGACTGCCCTAGAGAACATAAACTAATAATTATGGAAGCTATCAAAAACGAATGGCTGTTGCCTGTGGCAAATATTACAGAACGTGAACTAATTTTTATGGGACTCACAAATGAATCTTAAATCAGTACTTGAAGTTATCGGTCACAAATTTACCACAGGTGATGACTGGGGGATTAAAACTTTTAATAACACATCACATATTACATTCAAAGATCAAAACGGACGAGGGTGCGGTCATTGCATTTATAGAAATAACACTAATGAAGTAGTGTACCTAAGTGCAGAGGTTCCTGAACAACCATTGGCATTCCAATGGATCCACCTAGATTACAAAAAATCCTACTGCGAGGAATTAGGTAATGATTGGAACATTGCCTGGGACGAAGTCACATATACTAATGTAATCACTGAAGAACTTATGCTCGAGTATATTACAGACATTGTAAATATTGATTACAACAATCTACCTGTTATAGACAGCAAAGAATATTTCTCAACCAACAAGGCCATTATGAAACAATATACTGTAAAACTTGATGTTAGATATACATTTGATGTTGAGGCCAATTCAATCGATGAAGCAGTAGCAAAAGCAACTCATTTCCAACAAACAATGAAACACGGTTGGGGTGATGTTCCGGAAGTAAGTTGGTTAGACACCGAAGTTGTCAAAGAGATTGTAGAACGTGAACTCCTTTCCTGAAGTTAGAATCGGAATCATTGGATTGGGTTATGTAGGTTCTGCAATCCTTAATTCTTTGTCCGATAGATTTATAGACTTGGTAATTATAGATCCCGATAAAGGTTATAACTCTAACTATAATGATCTTGCGGGAGCAGAGGCAGTATTTGTCTGTGTTCCTACCCCACGTGACGACAATGGAAATTGTAATACGTCTATTCTTGAAGATGTGCTAGCCAGGTTACATAATATTAGATATACCGGGGTTATTATTAGCAAATGCACAGCTCCTCCAAATGCATATCAAAAGTTAAATGAACAGTATCCAAACCTAGTTCATGTACCTGAATTCCTTACAGCTTCAGATGCTATGCGAGATTACCTCAACGGCTCTTTTGCTATCATAGGAGGCAGTATCAAAGCCTATATGAATGAAGCTGAACGCTTTACTAAAATCAGTCAACAGAATTTAAAAACCATTGTGCATTGTGACATTGGTGAAGCCGCATTGACCAAATATGCTATAAACAGTTTTCTAGCCACTAAAGTTGTATTCATGAATGAGCTTCGTGGAGTAGCAGAAGCCGCTGGGTTGGATTATGATACTATTGCTACAATGGTTAAGTTAGATCGCCGAATTGGAGATAGTCATATGAGGGTTCCAGGTCCAGACGGAACATTTGGATTCGGTGGACATTGTTTGCCCAAGGATACTGAAGCACTATTATCTCTGTCAAAAGATCTAGGTGTTAGTATGCAGGTGCTCGAAGCGGCATTAAAGAAGAATTTGTTACTTCGATTATCATGAGTAAAACTATAGTTGTCACCGGTGGGTGCGGTTACATAGGTAGCCACGTTGCTCGAGCGTTCAAGTATGCCAACAGTAATAATAAAGTCCACTTAATAGATCGTGTCTATCGCTATCATACTATGAAGGGTCTGGACGGATTTACTTGTAATAACTTTGCCAGTGATGTTGGACTCTCTGCAATAAGCAAACTGTCACCTGACATCATTGTGCATTGTGCAGGAACAAGTTTAGTAGAGCCCAGCGTCTATGATCCTGCTGACTATTATGAAAACAATGTTAGCTCAACAATTAGACTGCTCAATCACATTAAAGATTTTAAAAAGAAGCCTACAATTCTTTTTAGTAGCAGTGCCAGTGTTTACGGTGAGCCGAAAGAATTACCCATTCCAGAAAGCCATCCACTTAATCCAATCAGTCCCTACGGTCGTACCAAGTTGATTGTCGAAACAATGCTGAGAGATTACAGTAATGCCTACGATATTAATAGCATTTGCTTTAGATATTTTAATGCCGCAGGTGCCTGGCCCATTGAAAACGACTTAGGTGAGGAACATGGAGGCACCCATATTATAGCCAGAGCATTAGAAGCTAGTATCAAAGGTAGAGCATTTAATATATTTGGAGACGACTACAATACTCCAGATGGCACTTGTATTAGAGATTACATACACGTTTTAGATCTAGCACAGGCACACATTAAAGTTATCGACTATCTGGAATACAATCCCGGATTTCATGTATTCAATATTGGATCGGCGCAAGGGATCAGTAACAAACAAATTGCAGACTATGTCAGTGAAAAATATGGATTTGCATTCCTAAATTACGGAAACAAGCGTCCAGGTGATCCTGCAATATTAATTGCGGATTCATCAAAGGCTAAAAGAGATTTGGATTGGGATCCGGAGCACAGTGATATCGGAACAATCATTGATAGCGCATATCAGTGGTACACAAAATATTAATGGTGTTGACAAATCAATCTAAATAAAGTACAATAGAATTATATGGCAATCCTCTGCCTTAACATCGGAGAAAATTAAAATGAGTGAACCAGTGACATTAAACAACATAGACGATAAGGGCTATGAAGAAGGATATATGGGTGCTAATATTCGTGCTAGAATGAAACGTGACAATAAACGTTTTTGGGCAGGAGATAACATTAGCGAATATGTTCATTTTACAGATTTCGATCGATTAGTCGACGAAGCAACAGAAGCATTTGAAAGTGTGCTAGACGCACTACTAATTGATCGAGAAAACGATCCAAACTCAAAAGGTACAGCTCGTAGATTGGCTAAGATGTACTTTAATGAAATTATGGCAGGAAGATATGAACCAGCACCAGACGCAACAGCGTTTCCAAATGATTCGGAGGACCGCTACGAAGGTATGTTGGTTGTTCGTAGCGAGCTTCGCAGTATGTGTAGCCATCATCACCAACCCGTTAGTGGCGTTGCTTATATTGGCATTATTGCCGCACAAAAACTCATCGGACTCTCAAAGTACACAAGAATTGCCCAGTGGTGTGCAAGACGAGGTACTCTCCAGGAGGAGTTGGCTAATGACATTGCTCGGGAAATAATGAAGGCTACAGATGCCAAAGATGTAGGTGTCTATATTCAAGCAGTACATGGATGCTGTGAGAATCGTGGTATTATGGCACATTCTAGTCTAACACAGACAACAGTACTCAAAGGTGCATTCAAAGATGACCAAGGTACTAAAAAAGAGTTTTTTGATAACATTAAACTACAACAAGATTTTGCACCTAGATAATGGCAAAATCAATTCTTGCTCTTTCAACAAATACCTAGTATAATAATTTTAAAGGAAACAAATGAAAAAAGGTAAACTGAATATTCCAAGTCGGGCATCTACTCCTGCACCGACTCCTACTGCGGCAACTGCGGCCATGCAGACAGCATTTAATCGTCCAGGTGCGCCAGGACAGGCAATGCCCACTAACTTCCGTCCTACACCGCAGGCACAAGGTGGTAAACCTCCAAGTGTTATGATTGCTGTTCCAGCAATGGAAATGGTTAATGCAGAATTTGCACAACATTTAGCCATGGCGGCTGCTAACATGGTTGCCAATGGTGTTAAGATCAACTGTGCCTTTAACATCGGATCAGTTATTACTATTGCTCGTCGTAACCTAGTTGATATCTTCCTAAAATCAGACTTTGATTACATCTGGTGGGTTGACAGTGATATGAAATTCCCAATTGACGCACCTATGCGTTTGCTGGCACGTGGCAAAGAGATTGTAGGTGCTAACTATCGTCGCAGACGTTTTCCTAACCCTAACTTTACTGGCATGAGCGGAAGTGCTGGCAAGTTTACAGAATTCCAAACTACGGATCAAAGTCCTCCTATGGAATTAATTGACGTATTACCACACGGTATGGTATTATGTAAGAGAGAAGTCTATGAACGGATTCCTCAACCTCATTATCTGCAAGAATTTATCCCATCATTAAATCTTGAGATTGGCGAAGATATTTTCTTCTGCCAGCAAGCCCAAAAGGCCGGGTATCAAATATGGTGTGATCAGGAATTGAGTAGAGAAGTAGCGCACATTGGTATTTTCCACTTTAACTATAATCTATCAGTTCCACAATAAGAAAGGAACCCCATGTTGTTTGAAAGCATAGAAATTCGAAAGGTACGCAATGGTGTTATTGTAACACTACGTACCGACGAAGATGAAGATCAAGAATTCGTTTACGATTCTGACAGAAAAGCAATTAAGTTTGTCAAAGACCTACTTGAAGCTAAAGAAGCAGTGAAACAACCTGCGGGTTAAAAATATGACAGTTAAAAAGAAATACAATGTAGGTGATGTCGTTTGGATTTACGGTGTTCGTCGAGATAATGATAAATCCACACAAGGTACCGTAGTTAAATCATTTAATATCGAAGGATATAATGATATGCACTACGTTGTATCTATTCCTACAGAGATTGAATCTTTGCTGGAAATTCGAACATGGCAAACTATCAGTCAAACCAAAGACGGGCATGTAGGTAGTTTGCGAGAAGCATTTAGCGATCCAGATGCGGCACATCGTATGTTGGCTAGGACTGGCGTGAAATTTATTTCAGACGCAGATGAAGATTACGAAGGTGACGGACACGATGGTATGGGAAGTTTTGCTGACGAGGAAGATGATGTTAGTCCAGATGCTATTCATGCCGCACTAGAGAAGTCTAAACAAGATGTTAGTCACAGCCCATTAAATCTTAAAGAAAAGCCAAAGCGCAGATACTTTAAGAAGAAAAAAGTATAATGAGTGCTGAATGGGTCCAAGTGTTAGGACAAGCATATCCAGATTATGATGATTTAAAATTTTCAATGGAAAAAGGTCCTATCATTAAACCAGTTCTAACAAAAATAAAAAATCATTGGACATTAACTCTCGAAGAAGAATGGCATCATGATTCGGGTGGATCTTATACTATATCAGGATCTATTATGCTAGACGACATCATAGAGTGGACTGACAAAGAACTAGCCAAATGGAAAGATTGCCGCAGAATAGCGTGGGATATGTGGCAATTTAAATCAAAACGTGAAGCTGAAAAATTCATAACATTATTTCATTTAATATGGCAGCAGTAAAATTTGAAGTTGTTGAAAAAAACGGACAAGCAGTTGTTCATGAAATTCATAAAATAGTTGTCCATACATTTGGAATTGGTGATGTTGAAGACCCTGATATCTATGCCGCCCAACCTATCTGGGATTGGCAGCAAACTGATGCTGGCAAGTTTGTTATGGAAAATGCTATTAACACTCCGTCATATCATCAAAATTTAGATCAACATACTTACGGGTATCGTTATGCTATTGTAGCAGAATTAGAAGCAAAGAAACTAAGTGAATTTTATCTAAGATGGGGCAAAGATGGAAGTAGTAAGATACGGTGAGACTTGTACCATTAAACAAGCAAACTCAAGCAAAACAGTAGAAGCTGTAGTTTTTGAATTTAAAGAACGAAATAGCCTTGTTGTAGTGTTAAATAAAAGCGTAAAACTGTCAATGACCTGGAATGGTAAACTATACGAAGGTAAAATGGCAGGCATTGACTTTGTTAGCAGTGGACCAACAGTAAATAAGACAACAACAAGCCTAAGGGGGTGAGTATGCGTTTTTTATTAGCCATAGCTTTAATGGTATGCCTTACCAGTCATGCAGGAACCTATGCATTGTATAATTTTACCAATGCAGAAATGACCACTGCTAGTCAGCACAACGAAATTGTTCCAATTGCTAGTGTAACTAAATTGTTTACTGCGGCACTGATTTTAGAAGAACAATTAGATCTATCTGAAAAGGTAAAAGTCCAAAGTAAGGCCACAGGGCGTTTTCCTGTAGGTACAATGGTTACTCGATTTGAGCTAATGAAGGCCATGCTAATTGCCAGCGATAACAGAGCCGCAGAAACTCTAGCACATACATATCCGGGAGGATATGAACGCTTCATTATAGATGTTAATACTATGGTTGGAGAAAAGAATTTAAAAAATACCAAACTAGAAGATGCCAGTGGATTAAAAGCAGGCAATGTTAGCACCGCAGATGACCTAGTAAATTTTGTTTACAATCTACGTAAGTTTCCTATAATCATAGCACTGTCATCATCTGCCAATGATAGCATACAAGTTGAAACAAAGAAAAAACATGTTAATTTGCCAATCAGGAATACAAATCCTGACATCAACAAGTATAATAGTATAATGATCAGTAAGACAGGATTTACTAGTAAAGCAGGCAGGTGTTTGGTTATGCTGGTAAATTATCAAAATGAAATGTATGGGCTAGCTATCCTAGGAGAAAAAACTCCAAAGACTAGATCTAAAGTAGTAAGTAATTTAATGAATTCAATAGAAGGATAACAATGAACCCGTTTCGAGACCAAGAAAAATTTATGCGAGCCTGCGATCAATCAGTAGGAGAGATCAACAAAGACCAATATAAACTATATTTGGATCTTATGGAAGAAGAATGGAAAGAACTCAAGGCAGCTTTGTTAATGGAAGACCGAGTAGAACAACTAGATGCATTATTGGATTTTATTGTTGTAACAACCGGTGCTATCCACAGCGGCGGGTTTGATGGTGAAGCTGGTTGGAAAGAAGTTATGCGTACCAATTTTGACAAGATCGATAAAGAGACTGGCAAGGTTCGTAAGCGTGAAGATGGAAAGGTATTAAAACCTTTGGGATGGAAGCCACCCAAATTGGCTCAATTTGTTAAAGGAAAATAATATGTTTGGAACAAATTATACAGGCGGTGATGTATTAAGTTACCGCAGTGCTAGTGAAATTAATTCAGCAATGGGTCGTGTTTATGGACACATGAGTATTGCTGTTATTGTATCAATGTTTGTCAGTTACTTTGTAGGCACAAGTCCAGAGTTGTTGGCATTCTTTTTTACAGGTGTATTAAAGTGGATTGTAATTTTTGCTCCGTTGGTAGCAATTTTTGTGGTTAGTTACATACTAGGTAATAATCCTAGTAAGAGTGTAGCACAGTTATGCCTGCATGGTTTTGCGGCACTGATGGGATTAAGTTTTTCAATGATCTTTGCGGTGTTTGCTATGGGTTCAATTGTCAGTGCCTTTATGGGTGCGGCAATCTTATTTGCTGTAATGAGCGGCTACGGTTACTTTACTAAACAGAGTTTGGATAGTCTAGGCAAATTTATGTTTGTTGGTCTAATTGCTATAGTGATTGCTAGCATTATCAATATCTTTATTGGATCAACTGTAATGCAAATGGTAATTTCAGCATTAGCCATTATTATCTTTATGGGACTTACTGCCTACGACACCCAGAAGATACGCGAAGCAGTTAGTGTTGATACTAGCGATGGTGTAGAAATTAGAGGAGCATTAACTCTATATATGGACTTTATTAATTTGTTTATTAATTTGTTACAACTTTTTGGAGATCGTAAATGATCCGTGAGTTTATCAATATTGTAGAAGGCATTCGCATCACTGACGATTGGTTTAAGGACGGTGGGTTCAAAACTTATAAACGTCCAGCTAAAGAGCGTTATGAGATTGCTAGTGAACCCGGCACTATTGACACGCTCGAAGGTCCAGTTAAATATCCTGCAGGTTACTACATCATGACTGGACCAAAAGGTGAGCAGTATCCTATTACTCCAGAAAAGTTTAAAGATCTTAAGGACGATTTAGGTAACGGTGTTTGCACACCAAAGAAGATTATCAAGTTTGCTAAATTAGCAGATCACTCCGGATCGGTTGACACTAGCTGGGGAGAGAAGTTATACTATAATACAGGCGAAGATGTTATTGTTCGCCATGGTGAAAACGACTACGGTGTAGTTAAAAAAGACATATTTGCACAAACCTACGAAAGAGTGTAATGGCACAGCATACAAATTACTGGAGTTGCAGTCCTTTTGCAGATTGGCTTCGCGGCACTAAAAAACTCAGTGCAGGCACATCTGAAGAATGGGACGAGTGGACAACTGCGGCACAGATGAAGCACAACTTCCGCTACTGGTTAGCGGAAGAAGGACTCAGCCATCTCCAAGATTTTGTAACATGGCCTGTAAGGAAACTCCATGACATCAAATATTATATTAACAATCGTTTTGTTACTCGCACTCATAGCCTTACTGCTCATCCCCGTGACATCCGACCTGGCGATTGGTGTGATGTCGGTAATCGCTTTTTGCCTTGTCTCTTTAACGAGTTAGTCGACTTTGTTGAAATAGAGCAGGCCTGGAGTCATATTGCTTGGGGCAGTGAAGAAGATAAAGCAAAGTACAAGGCACCGTTCTGGGCCACTGGTTGGTTCCGTTGGAGAACATGGCGCTGTCCACAAGCTGGGTTAGATCACCTTGATTGGGCAATGACATTAACCAATAGTGATTGGTGCGAGCCAACTGATCCTAATTACAATAAGCCTACAGGACAAGCAATCCGCGCTAAAGAAATTAAAGAGCTTTATACCTGGTGGAAGGAAGTTTATCCCAATCGTCCAGATCCGTATGATGCAAGTGGATGGACTGCTTACTGCGAACTTAGCCGATTAGCCAATGGTGGCAAGTTAAATTTCAGTGGAGATAAAACTCCTGCACTTAGAAAAGCTAGTAACTTAGCGCATAAGGAACTTCAAAGGATTGAAAAAGCCTACGAAAAAGAAGATGAAGCTATGATGATTCGCTTAATTAAAGCAAGAGATAGCCTATGGACCTAAATGATCTAAAATGCCCTAGATGCGGAGACCCTAAATCTTATACCGCAGATTTTGATAGCTTTTATTGCAATTCTTGTAATGAATGGTTAGAAGATATCTGTAATGATCGAGAATGTTTATTTTGTAGAACTAGACCTTTAAAACCCAATGAGCAAAATATCAAGCAGTCCTAACCGACACACCTTTCAAAAAGAAGGCTATATTAAACGCTGTGAAGAAGAAGGCAAGTTGCCCAACCCCGACTATATTCAAATGTATAAAACCTGGCGTGAACAAGATGAAGAAAATCTAAACGATCCAGAGTGGCAAAAAGATAACATGGAGTATGATCTCCGTAGCACAGAATGGATATGCGACAAGGTCAAAGAAAGTCAAGTCTATTCTCAAAATCTTTATGCCGCAATGTGCAACAATGAATTCCAAAAGTTAGACGTTATGCCTATTCTTAAAGATCAGCGTTGGAGTGCCTCGTGGAGAAGTGCTGGCGGGATTGTTGCTGACATGCGCGAGGAAGGTGACTACATCGATTGGTACTGTAGTGGAATTCGAAATGATAATCTTCAAACTCCTGAAGAATTTAATAATCTCACCGAAGAACAACAAATTTTCCAAAAAGAATTACAGGCATTTGTCCCAGAAAGTGTTGTTACTGACGAAATTCGAGAAGACCTCAAAAAGCTAGGTTGGATAGTTATTCAAGATGACCAAGCCAATAATTTTATCTGAAAAAAATTGGTTGGCGATTTACAACCAAATTGCCAAAGAGTATCCGCCTAGCGTGTTGTTAATTCGCGACAGGATGCGCTCAGTTTTGGGCTTTACTAGTAGAACGCACGAGGAATGGTTTGATAGAGACGTTGATCGCAGAGATGTTGGGTATGGAACCAAATATCGTATAACAACTATACATTTGGATTTTTACAATGAACCAAAACGGACAATGTTCCTACTCAAATATTCGGAGTATATTGGTAAAACCAGCTCTTGACTTTCCAGTAAAATTCCTGTATAATATAACTATACTGAAACAGCAAGGAGCGATAATGGCTACAGTAGCAGGCGTTAAGATTAAACCCAAAGTTAAAAA
>Ga0209599_10000072_pt1 | contig 73028 bp, 61 predicted proteins | sample Shrwel_input2_FT_FD_187534 | JGI IMG/M metagenome (GOLD analysis project Ga0209599, IMG submission 187534) | Subsurface microbial communities from deep shales in Ohio, USA - Utica-3 well 1 S input2 FT (SPAdes) (version 2) ...
CTTGCGCTTCAAACTCGGCGACGGTTGCTTGTAATTTTTCGGCGTTAATATCGGCTAAGACTAATTTCATGCCTTCGGCAGCCGCACGTATGGCTATCGCTTTGCCGATACCTTCGGCTGCACCTGTGATTACTGCGACTTTGTTTTTTAGGTTTTGCACTTCTTTACCTTTAAATAAGACTAGATGCTACGAACACTGTGTATTTCAGGGACGGCGTGGCGCAGCTGTTTGAGGCATGGATGCCGAGTTCTGCGCCAGAGATGGTTTTGCTTACTTTTGTCGAAACAAAAGTAAGGCCTGCGGCAGGCAATGAAAAAAGGATATTGCTCATCAGCCAATCAAATAACCACCATCCACATTCAAACACACACCCGTCGTATAACTCGCCGCAGGTGATACCAAATACAACACCGCCCCCGCCATTTCTTCAGGTTGAGCAATACGGCGCATCGGAACATGACTTAGTACTTGCTCCATAATTTGCACATTTTTGGTTAAAGCCGAAGCAAATTTAGTGTCGGTAAAACCCGGCAGTAACGCGTTGACGCGCACGCCCATACTGGCACATTCTTTGGCGAACGCTTGGGTCATCGACATGACGGAGGCTTTAGTAATGGAGTAAATACCTTGAAATAGCCCCGGAATCACACCGTTAACCGAAGCGACATTCACAATCGCACCGCCACCGTGTTTAGCCATTAACTTTGCGCCCAACGACGACATAAAGAAGTAGCCGCGAATATTCACATCCACAGTTTTTTGGAATGCGCCAATATCGGTATCGACAATGGAGCCAAAATGCGGATTAGTCGCGGCATTGTTGACGAGAATATCTAAACGCCCATGCTTCGCTTCAATCGCGGCAAAAATGCCTTCAATTTGTGCCATTTCACCAATATGACAGGGCATGGCCTCGGCTGAACCACCTTCGGCCAAAATGCCATCGACTACTAACTGACAACCTTCTATTTTGCGGCTAGAGACAATAACGTGTGCGCCATGTTCTGCGAGTAGTTGTGCAATCGCTTCACCAATGCCTCGGCTTGCGCCTGTCACTAGGGCGATTTTTCCTGTTAAATCAAAGGTGCTTGGTTTTTTCATAATAGACATCCTGTTAACGATAGGTAATCAGTTCAGCGCGTTGATACTGTTCTAAATGCGCCTGACTGTTGATGTAACTGGTACTGATACGCTCGCCGCTATACAAAATTTTGGTCACGCCGCTATTCACTAGCGTCCAATTAAGGTCAAAAATTTTGTCATTACCAATACCTAAAATAGCCTGCAAAATCGCGCTAATCGTACCGCCCGAGGTAAACACCCAAATATCACGCGCTGTGCCTGCTTCACGCATCACTTGTGCTAAGGCATCGCGGCTACGTTGACAGAATTGCGACCATGTTTCCGTGTATTCATCGTCATATTGACCACTGAGCCAACGCTGGACGGCGTCACTAAAAAATTGTTGAAAGGCTTTACGCGGATTAGGGCTGGCGGCTAATAATTGCGCCATTGCGGCTTTATCGGTTAAATCGGGGCGATAACGAGCGAGAATTTCTTCATGGTCAAATTCATTAAAACCACTTAACGACTGCCATACTGTCGCGGATAAATCATCGGCAACGGCTAAGCAATGTTGTGCCGTTTGTAAATGGCGTTTGGCTTCGCCCATGTACACTTTATTGATCGGTAGATGACAGTGTTTTATCCACTGTCCTAGTAATGTTGCTTGTTCTTCGCCGCGTGACGATAATTGGTCATAATCGGCTGCGCCAAAACTCGCTTGACCATGACGAACAAGATAAATTGAAGCCATTGAATTTACCTATAAAGTGGACTTAGCTATCAAACCCAAACAACGCTGTTCTAAATAATTGGCCATGTTGCCAAAGACCGCAAACTGGGGGTTTTTGCTTTGACCATGATAAAAGCGGTAATAAATCTGTTGAATAATCACCGCTAATCTAAACAAGCCATAAATGGTATAAAAATCAAAGTTATCGACTTTATAACCTGTCTTTTCGCCATAATAAGCAATCACTTCTTGGCGCGTTAACATGCCTACTAAATGTGTTGGTTGGCGACGCATCATTTGAAAGGTGGCATCATCATCCGCTTGAACCCAATAGGCTAAGGTATTGCCTAAATCCATTAATGGGTCGCCCAGCGTTGCCATTTCCCAGTCTAAGACTCCAATGACTTCTAAGGGATTGTTGGCATTCAGCACGACATTATCAAACCTAAAATCATTATGAATAAAACACGTTGCAACATCGTGAGCAGGCATTTTGGCGTGTAGCCATGTCATCACCGCTTCAAAACTACTGACATCGGGCGTATGGGATTTACGAAAACGGTCACTCCAACCTTCAATTTGCCGTTTAACGTAACCTTCACCTTTACCCATATTGGCTAAACCTGCGGCCTGATAATCGACTTGATGTAACTCAATCATTTTATCAATGACATTCAAACACAATTGACGGGTATCTTCGGGCGAAAGTTGTAGGCCTTTAGGTAAGTTTTGACGGGGAATAATGCCGTTAATGCGTTCCATGACATAAAAATCGGCATCTATTACCGCAGGATCATGGCACGTCGCCAACACCGTTGGCACATAATGATAAACTGGCTTTAGTGCGGTCATGATACTGGCTTCGCGCAACATATCATGGGCAGATTTTGCTTTATGACCAAACGGTGGCCGCCGCAAAATGACATCACGCTCTGGATAACGCAGTAAATAGGTCAGATTCGACGCGCCACCTGCAAATTGCTCAAGGCTAGGCTCACCCTCTAAATAGGGAATATGCGTTTTCAAAAAAGCATCAATGCGGGCAAGGTCTAATTCTTCGCCATTGCGGACTGAACCTGCTTTATCGAGAAAATTTTCCATCATCATCCTTTTATAGTTAGCCTTTCCCTCAACACTTGCACACGCTGAGAGTAGATATTTATAACGATTTTATGCTTTTGTTTTTTGCCTTTGCAGGGATGCTGTGACGCAACTGTTTGAGGCATGGATGCCGAGTTTTGCGTCACAAATGGTTTTGCTTACTTTTGTCGAAACAAAAGTAAGGCCTGCGGCAGGCAACGGCAAAGCGAACCACACTCGCTATATCATTAATAGTTAAGCGGTTAACTTCGCCAACTGCTTTTTATATTCCAACTTTGCAATCAACCCACGATGCACTTCATCTGGCCCATCAGCCAAACGTAACACCCGAGCATAGGCAAATAATGCCGTTAATGGGAAATCATCCGACAAACCTGCCGCCCCATGAATTTGGATTGCCGCATCAATGACTTGTTGCGCAACATTCGGGGCAATGACTTTAATTTGCGAAATTTCGCTCATTGCCCCTTTAACGCCGACGGTATCCATCATCCACGCCGCTTTTAAGGTCAGCAAACGTGCTTGCTCAATCGCCATCCGACAATTGGCAACAATATCGGCATTGCCACCTAGTTTAGCTAAGGGTTTACCAAATGCCACCCGAGTCATGGCGCGTTGACACAATAACTCTAACGCCCGCTCAGACGCACCAATGGCACGCATACAATGATGAATCCGACCCGGCCCTAAACGGCCTTGCGCGATTTCAAAACCACGCCCTGCCCCTGCAATAATGCTACTCACAGGCAAACGCACATTAGTAAACGTCACCTCACCATGACCAAAGGGCTCATCATAAACGCCAAATACAGGCAACATGCGTTCGATTTTTACCCCTACGGCATCCATCGGCACTAAGACCATTGAATGTTGACGATGTTTTTCTGCCGTTGGGTCGGTTAAACCCATAAAAATAACCACTTTACAGTGCGGATGACCAATGCCTGAACTCCACCATTTACGGCCATTCAGCACCACTTCATCACCTTCAACAATGGCGGTGGCTTGCATATTCGTGGCATCGCTGGAGGCCACATCGGGTTCAGTCATACAAAATGCGGAGCGAACTTCACCTGCCAATAATGGCTCTAACCATTGTTTTTGTTGTTCGGGTGAACCGTATTTAATCAGCACTTCCATATTGCCCGTATCAGGCGCGTTGCAATTAAAGACTTCAGGCGCAATAAAAGAGCGACCCGTAATCTCTGCTAAGGGCGCATAGTCGGCATTGTTTAAACCGTGTTCGGCATGAGGTGAAAACAAATTCCATAAACCTGCCGCTTTTGCTTTCGCTTTTAGCGATTCCATGATTTCAGGTTGTTGCCATTTCGTATGGTCAGGGCTATGGCTAAAGCCAGCGTAATAGGCTTTTTCGGCAGGATAGACTTCCTGTTCCATAAAGGCTTGTAAACGGGCAATGTAATCTTGCGCTTTGGCGGAGTAGGCGAATTCCATGAGCAGGTACTCGGTGCGTATGAAGAAGTTGCATGGAGCTTAATCCTCGCCATACAATCCAGCAAATGAATAGTTTGCATCGTGGATTATGAATATTATGCATATTAGCCGTATGGACTTAAATCTGTTTGTGGTACTAGAAACCATCTACAGCGAAGGCAATATTACTCGCGCCAGTCAAAAACTCAACTTAACGCAACCTGCCGTCAGCCACGCACTCGGTCGTTTACGCGATTTATTAAAAGATCCGTTATTTGTCCGTCAAGGCGCAAATATGATTCCTACACCGTTGACACGTAATATCATCACGCCCGTTCGCCAAGCCTTACAAACACTGGAATTAAGCGTCTCCGAACATCAGCAATTTGACCCTCGCCTGACCGAACGCAGTTTTGCCATTGGTTTGCGTGATGTCTTTGAGGCCATTGCCCTACCTGCATTAATTCAACGTTTGCAAGATGCTGCGCCCTCTTTAGAGATTGCCAGCATTCGTACTGACCGCCGTGATATTGAAGCCGAACTCACCGCAGGCACGCTCGATTTAGCCTTAGATGTACCGCTGGCCGTCAGTAATAACATTCGCCAACAACGTATTTTTCAAGACCGTTTAATTGTGCTGGTGCGAGACAATCATCCCTTGATCCAAGATACATTAGAGATGAAAAACTATCTGAGTCAACGCCATGTACTGGTGTCTTCGCGGCGTAAAGGCTTAGGGCTAGAAGACTTTGAATTACATCGTGCAGGCCAACATCGTCATATTACCTTACGCTGCCAACATTATTTTGCCGCCTGTCGGGTAGTGAGTCAGTCGGATTTATTACTGACTATGCCCGAACAATATGCTCGTGTTGCCAATGCTCAATTTCAAAACCGTATTTTTGCTTTTCCAATGCCGACACAACCGTTAGATGTGCATTTATATTGGCATCATAATGTCGATAACGATCCTGCCAATCGTTGGTTACGCGAGCAGTTTGTTGGTTTGTACGAGGCAACAACACGATGATGATAATACAGTGCATAATTCGTGCTTGTTCGCTGCCGCACAGACAACTTCGTCAATTCATCCCAATATCGTTTTTTGGACTTCAAACGCATGACAACTATGAATACTGAGCAACTACATCGCACACTTGCTCACTTTAATAGCCAGCGTCTTTCGCCCGCTATGCCCTCACCTCATTGGCAAGACGATTTAGAGACAGAACTTGAATGTAAGTTGCTCGAAGGACAACTTTTGGAGCAATTACGCAAGGAGGTTGCGCCACAGATTAACCATGACATCCACAACGCCGATGAATTTATACATTGGTTTGAGTCACTACAAATTAACGGTTTTGGGCAGCATCACTCCTTATTTGACTGGCTAGCAACAACAGCAACGTACGAACAAATGCGCTGGTTTTTAACCCAAGAAGTCGCAGGTGAAGCAGGTTTTGATGACTTAGTCGCCTACACACAAGTCAAACTGCCTGTCCGCGCCAAACTCGAATGCGCGCGTAATTATTGGGATGAAATGGGACGTGGCAAAAAAGGCGCAATGCACGGCTTATTATTAGAGCGTATGACGCAATTCTTGAATTTAAAACCTGATATTAATCACACTGTTTGGGAAGTACTCGCTCTTAACAATACGATGGTTGGTTTAGCGTTGACACGTCGCTACGCTTATCAGTCAATTGGTGCGTTAGGTGTCATTGAACTGACAGCCCCTGCACGAGCCGAAAAAATTGCGACGGGTATGCGACGTTTGGGTCTTAGGCCACAAACTTATGCCTATTTTGACCTTCATGCCGCCCTTGATGTCCTGCACGCTCGCGCTTGGCTTGACGAGATTATTAAACCAATGGTCGAAGATAATCCTGCGTGTGCCCCCTTCATTGCCGAAGGTGCATTAATGCGCCTGCGCTGTGGCCAACGCTGTTTTGACCGTTACACACAAGAACTCTCTACTCTCTTTGCTATGGAAGCCTGCTAATGGTTGCTACTTTTTCACCGGCCGAACTGGCTTTGGTTGCGTTATTGGAGTGGCTTAGTACCGAGAACTATCGCTTTACCACCCCTACGCCGATGACTCACCAACGGATGTGGTCACGGCGGCAGGGAGAAACCGCTGAAAATCTCAGGGATATCTTTGGCTGGAATCTACCGTTTACCAATAGTGCATTACCGCTACCGATCCTGTCGCTATTAAAGCAAGCAGGCGTATTGCAAACGATGAAAAATCAGCATCGTAGTGCCATCAGAGTATCGAGTATCGGTGAGCGACTGTTTCTGCACTCCGCTTTTCCGACGGAGGCTGAAAATGCCGTTTTTTTTGGCCCAGACACCTATCGTTTTGTTAATTTTATCCGTCAGCAACTCAGTCAAAGCGAAGCAAAAACCGACCTGAGAATATTAGATGTTGGTTGCGGTAGCGGTGCTGGCGGTTTAATGGCTGCTCAATTCAGTCCACAAGCCACGTTAACACTTAGCGACATCAATCCCATTGCTCTACGCTACAGTGCCATTAACGCCCATTGTGCACTGCATCCTACGACATTGGTGTTAAGTGATGTGATGGCTGAAACCCCAAAAAACTTTGACCTCATTATTTCTAATCCCCCCTACTTGCATGACGATTTTGCCAGACTTTATCGACATGGGGGTGAAGGTCTAGGTCGTGCGTTGAGCGTCAGAATAGCCACTGAAGCCTTGAGCCATCTCCCTGTAGATGGACGGCTACTGCTGTACACAGGTGTTGCTATTATTGATGGCTGTGACTACTTCCTTAATGAAATGAAGACATTACTGGCGGATGACGCAGACTACGAATGGAGCTATGAAGAAATAGATCCTGATGTCTTTGGTGAGGAATTAGAACGACCGATTTATCACAAAGCGGAACGCATTGCTGCCGTTGGCCTGAGTGTCCGCAAATGTCGCCCTTATTATTAAGGTTTTGGCAGATCATGCAGGCCAGCTAACTTCACCCTTATCACGAGCTATGTTATGTCTTTATCATCGGATGCCTATACTTATCAACGCCGCAGTATGTTAGAGCGACTACCGACGTGGGTGATTTGTATTCCGTTGACACTACAATGGTTATGGTTATCGTTATGCCATCGCAGCGCAACACTGCCTTCGGTGGCTAATCCACACATTACGGCAGGAGGACTGGTGGGTGAAGGAAAGCTAGAGTATTTTCAGGAAATGGGCGAAGTTGCACGCGCAGCTACGGCACGCCATTGCGCGCTGAACACCAATATTTCCTATACGCCATCTGCTCTGATTCATGTCATGACTGCAAAAAATCTAACCTTTCCCATCATTGCCAAGCCTAATCTTGGTCTCTGTGGTTTTGGTGTTCGGCTGATTGCGAATGTCAACGAATTAGAGACGTATCTAAAAGATTTTCCTGTAGGTGAAATCGTTGTTTTACAAGAATATTTATCAGCAGAGGGTGAAGCGGGTATTTTTTATGCCCGTCATCCTCATGAAGATAAAGGCCAGATTATCGGCTTAACCCTGCGCCATTACCCACGCGTTATTGGTGATGGCAAAAAAACGATAGCCCAATTAATTGCCGCCAATCCTAGAGCACAACGCTTATTGTTGGCGCGTCACCACCAGTGCTCACACCTCAGCGACACCATTCCCACCAAAGAACATGTCGTACGTTTAGCGACGATTGGCTCAACACGGGTGGGTGGCTTATATGAAGATGGCGCAGCGTATATTACACCCGCATTAACCCACGCCATTGATGCCATTGCCCGCGACATGCCGCATTTTTACTTTGGCCGATTTGACGTGCGCTTTGCCAGTTTAGAAGAGATGAGCAAAGGCCAACACTTTAGGATTATGGAAATCAATGGCGCGGGTTCTGAAGCGATACAAGCATGGGATCCTAACACGTCTTTATGGACAGCTTTCAGCATTATTTTTGCTAAACAGCGGCTATTATTTACTATTGGTGCGGCCAATCGCGCCAAGGGTTATCAGCCAATTAGTCTGCGTCAATTGGCTGCATTGCACTTTCGACAGCGAGGACTCATAGAAAACTATCCTCCCTCAAACTAATAGAACATAAACAGACCGTTTAAGTTAAATATGACAACAATTGTGTCGGTGAATTTCATTTTTATGTCACAATTACACGATGTAAATATGTATAAACTATTGAAGCTTTTTAAGAGATAACGTCATGAGCAACAAAAAAACCTTACGCGAAGTGCTTTGTAAGCACCCCGATTTATTTGATTTAGTGATTATGCTTGCTGAAAAAGACGACATTGTTGCATCAGAAGAAAAAGAAGATGGAAAGCAACAAGTTATTCTCAGTCGCTCAGGTAAAAAGAAGAAAAAACAGTTTATTTTCACCCTCAACGAAGACGGTGATTACCTCTTCAAAGTCAAAGCCGACAACAGCTAAAACACCATACAGTCAAACAAGGATGTTTTCCCCTTTTCCCGTCGCGCCAAAATTACCCTTTCTTTTTTAATAACAATAACTTTCGATAGGCTTTTGGTGGTTGGTTATACCAACGCTTAAACGCTCGGTTAAACGCACTTTGCTCAGAATAGCCCAACAATAAGGCAATATCTGTTAACGACAAACTTTTATCTTCTAAATAACGTATCGCTAATTCACGGCGCGTATGCTCTAAAATATCCTGAAACACTAAACCCCGCTCTTGCAAACGCCGCTGTAAGGTGCGAGTGGATAACGCGAGGTGGGCGGAAACCGCAGGTAAGGTGGGTTCACCTTCATGCAAACACTGCACAATCATTTGTTGAAGTTTTTCTTCAAAGGCATCAGCCTTTGGCAATACTAAGAGTAGCGTTTCTGCTTGTTGTGACAATAAATCCAGCAGAGTTGGGTCGCTATGCAATAGAGGTGCGCTTAAATACTCTAAAGGAAAACAAACGCGTGTCGCATCGTCTTCAAATTTAACAGGGCAGTGAAAAAAGGCTTCGTAGTGCGCTAGATTGTCAGGTATAGGATTTACAAAACTGACATAAGAGGGATACAACGGTTGATTGGTTAAGATACGAACAAAACTAAACAAGGCCGCAATAGAGCTTTCGTCTGCCAACGCGCCCGTTTTGCCGTATTCAATGCCCCAATTTAATTCCATGCCTTTCTCGTCAACGCTAACGTTAAACGGATTTACGTCATAGACTAAACGTTGATAACGCGAGAAACGCATCAGTGCTTCGCCCAAATTTTGGCAAGACAACACTAAATAACCCAAGACGCCTACATGACGCGGCGCAACACGACTACCAATCGACAAGCCAACGGCAGGGTCATCCACCGCTACCGATATTTTCTCTAATAAACTTGTCCATAACTGAAAGGAAACACGGCTCTGTGAACCATATTGCGTAATCGCTTCGCTCACTTCAGGAACGCTGATACCTTGCTCTTGGACAAAGTCGCCAAGCATGCCAAGCATCGAACCCGTGATGAATAAACCTTTAAACATGATGCGCTCCTCTGATTGTTGTTATGGCGCGAAATGTTAAAATACTACAATCTAACGATGCTGAAAAGGGCAAATATTAAATCAGCTTCTGCCCCAGTTGTTTGGCTTGTGCTAACCATTGGGCTTTTTGTTGTGCAGTAGAGCCTTTGACCGCGCCAAAGCTAGAAATACGTACAGGTTTAATACCGCAAAACTCTAAAATGGTTTTCTTCATTTGATAATGATTGGGCATATGGTTAACCCACTTAAAATACCACGGTGGCGAATCCATCGTCACTAATAACCGCGCACTACGTCCCGTTAACAACTTATCCCACAAGGCCGATTTAGCGCGATATTTGAAAGCAAAGCTAGGTAAAAAAGTACGGTCAATAAAGCCTTTCAATAACGCAGGCATTGCACCCCACCAAATAGGATAGACAAAAACAATATGCTCTGCCCACGTAATGGCTTGCTGGGCATTGACTAAATCAGGCTCTAAGGGAGTAGATGTTTTATAACCTTGTAAAATCGGATTGAAGTCAAGCTCACCTAGTCGTAACACCTTAATCTCCGCTTTGGCTTCACGCGCACCTTCAACATAACTATCGAGTAAGGCTGCACAAAAACTATCGTTTGCTGGATGCCCCAAAATAACTAATACTCGTTTACTCATTGTAAATCTCCATAAAAAAAGGGGCTAAACTGCCCCCTTTTTATTTGTGCCACGTATTATTTTAAACCCAAGACATCGCGCATATCATACAAACCCGCGGAGCGCGTTTGTAACCAAGCTGCGGCACGGACAGCACCGTTGGCAAAATTCATGCGACTGGTCGCAACATGACGAATTTCGACACGCTCACCTTCACCCATAAAATAAACCGTGTGATCGCCAACGATATCGCCACCACGAATACTTTGAAAACCAATGGTATTACGGTCGCGTGCACCTGTATGACCTTCACGAGAATAACAAGCCACGTCTTTTAAATCACGGCCTAACGCAGAGGCAACGGCTTCGCCCATCATCAATGCTGTACCTGATGGTGCGTCAACCTTAAAACGGTGATGCGCTTCCAACACATCAACATCAACGGTATCGCCAAAGGCTTTAGCCGCCAATTCCAACAGTTTTAACGAGACATTAACGCCTACAGAATAATTACCCGAATAGACAATAGGAATGTCATGACTGGCTTCTATCAGCAAGTGCTTTTGTGCCTCATTCAACCCTGTTGTGCCAATGACAATGCCTTTACCTTCTTGCCGACATAAAGCGATATTTGCAATCGTGGCTTCGGGGGATGTAAAGTCAATCACGACATCGACTAAATCAATTTGACTGGCCAAAGACTGACTAATTTGCACGCCCTTTGGACTTAATGCAGCCATTTCACCTGCATCCGCGCCAATCAGTGAGTTACCTGTACGTTCAATCGCAGCGGCTAAGGTGACATCAGTACGCGCATCAACGGCATGAATCAATGCCCGTCCCATACGGCCTGCGGCTCCACAAATTGCAATACGTGTCATGGCTATATATCCTTTTATTACAACGCTTGAAAGCCAAGCGTGCCAGTCTTAGCAACGGCACGCAAGTCTGACTTTAAGAGAATAAGTCTTTCAAACCGTCAAAAAACGTTTTTTTGTTCGGCGATTGCTTATCGTTACCGTCTAAACTGGCTTGAAAGTCGCGCAGTAACTCTTTTTGCTTACTGTTGAGATGTACAGGCGTTTCAACAACAACCCGACAAAGCATATCGCCAACATCATAAGCACGGACAGGTTTGACCCCTTTGCCACGCAAACGGAACACTTTGCCTGTTTGTGTCCCTTCAGGCACTTTTAACTTCACTTTGCCTTCTAAGGTCGGGACTTCTAACTCACAACCTAACGCAGCATCGGGAAAGCTAATCGGTACTTCACAGTACAAGTCTCCACCATCACGCTTAAAAATTGCGTGGTCTTTGACAACGACTTGAACAAACAAATTACCTGCGGGCGCACCATTTGCTCCTGCTTCGCCTTCACCCGCTAAACGGACTTTATCACCTGTATCCACGCCCGCTGGAATGGTGACTTCTAAGGTTTTTTGCTTATTCGTCCGACCTTCGCCATTACAAGAGCCACAAGGGTCTTTAATCATTTGGCCACGGCCACGGCAGGTTGGACAAGTTTGCTGGACGGTAAAGAATCCTTGCTGCATCCGTACTTGACCCGCACCACCACAGGTACGGCATGTTGTCATGCTCGACCCTTTTTTCGAGCCTGAACCATCACACACTTCGCAAGCAGCAGCTGTGGTAAAGCGCACTTGCTTTTTAACACCTTTAACAGCTTCTTCGAGAGTCAACTCTAAGGTGTATTGTAGGTCTGCCCCACCGCGTTGACGACTTGCGCCACCACCACGCTGACCACCACCAAAAATATCACCAAAGGCTTCAAAAATATCAGAATAATTGCCACCACGTTGACCACCACCAAAACCGCCTGCACCCATACTGGGGTCAACACCCGCATGGCCATGACGATCATAAGCGGCACGCTTATCAGGATTCGATAGGATTTCGTAGGCTTCGTTGCCTTCTTTGAATTTCTCTTCCGCTTCCTTGTTATCAGGATTACGGTCGGGGTGAAACTTCATCGCTAAACGACGATAAGCTTTTTTGAGATCTTCGTCGTTGACATCTTTGGCCACGCCCAAGATTTCATAATAATCGCGCTTCGCCATGTTGGCTTCTCCACTGAAACAACAAACGCCAATGTAAGATTGGCGTTGAGGGGGGCTGACAGTTATCAGTCAACAGTGATCAAAATAAACCGTTGACTGAGTAAATTTCCCATAAAAAACTAACTGCTAACTGCTAACTGCTAACGAGTTACTTCTTGTCGTCTTTCACTTCTTCAAACTCAGCATCAACCACGCCATCGTCGGCTTGATTGTTTGCACCTGCTTGTTGAGCTGCGCCTTCTGCACCTTGTTGATCAGCATACAGTTTTTGCATTAACGGCAAGGAAGCTGCACTTAACGCTTCGGTTTTAGCAGTAATGGCATCTTTATCGCTGCCTTTCATCGCTTCTTCTAACTCAGACAATGCGGCTTCGATAGACGCTTTTTCGGCATCCGTTGCTTTGTCAGCTAAGTCTTTTAGCGTTTTACGAGTGGCATGAACCAAGTTATCGGCTTGATTACGTGCATCGACTAATTCACCGAATTTTTTATCTTCTTCGGCGTTAGCTTCGGCATCACGCACCATTTGTTGGATTTCGTCTTCAGTCAAACCCGAGTTCGCTTTGATGACGATGCTTTGTGCTTTGCCTGTGCCTTTGTCTTTGGCCGAAACATTCAAAATACCATCGGCATTGATGTCAAACGTCACTTCAACTTGTGGCATACCGCGTGGCGCAGGAGGGATATCAGACAAATCAAAACGACCTAACATTTTGTTTTGTTGAGCCATTTTGCGCTCGCCTTGGAATACCTGAATCGTTACCGCTGTTTGGTTGTCATCGGCTGTCGAGAATACTTGGGATTTCTTCGTCGGAATCGTCGAATTTTTCTCAATCAACGCGGTCATGACACCGCCCATCGTTTCGATACCAAGTGTTAACGGCGTAACGTCTAACAACAATACGTCAGTACGGTCGCCCGATAATACGGAACCTTGAATCGCAGCACCTGCGGCAACGGCTTCATCAGGATTTACGTCTTTACGTGGCTCTTTACCGAAGAATTCTTTCACTTTTTGTTGCACTAACGGCATACGAGTTTGGCCACCGACCAAAATCACGTCGCCAATTTGGTCAACACTCAAGCCTGCATCTTTCAACGCAATTTTGCAGGGTGCAATGGTACGAGCCACTAAATCTTCTACCAACGACTCTAACTTGGCGCGTGTCACTTTAATGTTTAAGTGTTTAGGGCCTGTCGCATCGGCGGTAATGTACGGTAAATTTACGTCTGTTTGCTGTGCGGAAGACAACTCGATTTTCGCTTTTTCAGCCGCTTCTTTCAGACGCTGCATCGCCAAAGGATCACCTTTGAGATTGATCGTTTGTTCTTTTTTGAACTCATCGGCAAGATAATCGATTAACAACATATCGAAATCTTCACCACCTAAGAAAGTGTCACCGTTAGTGGCTAATACTTCAAAGGATTGTTCGCCATCAACATCGGCAATGTCGATGATGGAGATGTCAAATGTACCACCACCCAAGTCATAAACCGCGATTTTACGGTCGCCTTCACGCTTGTCCATACCGAACGCCAACGCCGCAGCAGTCGGTTCGTTGATGATACGTTTCACGTCTAAGCCTGCAATACGGCCAGCGTCTTTAGTGGCTTGACGTTGTGAGTCATTGAAGTACGCAGGAACAGTAATAACGGCTTCTGTGACTGGCTCGCCTAAGTAATCTTCGGCGGTCTTTTTCATTTTCTTTAACACTTCCGCAGAAATTTGCGGAGGCGCCATACGATTACCACGTACCGATACCCATGCGTCGCCGTTATCTGCGCCAACGATTTCGTAAGGCACCATGCTGATGTCTTTTTGCACGACATCATCTTTAAACTTACGGCCAATCAAACGCTTAACCGCAAATAAAGTGTTTTTGGGGTTAGTCACCGCTTGGCGTTTTGCGCCTGCACCAACCAAAATTTCATTGTTTTCAGCATACGCGACGATAGACGGCGTGGTACGTGCGCCTTCGGCATTGTCGATGACTTTAACTTTGTCGCCTTCCATTACGGCTACGCAAGAGTTAGTCGTGCCTAAGTCGATTCCGATAATTCTGCCCATGTTATTGCTCCAAATTGGGTTAACTTTGTATGTCACTGATATGGCGATGACCGTAGTTTTTTCAAGGTCTTTTTTCGCGCAATATCATCAATTTATCTCGCCTCTCCCTCATAATAGGAGAGAACATAATCATTACTGAGCCACAACAACCATCGCAGGACGTAACAAACGACCTGACAGGGTGTAGCCTTTTTGGAAAACGGTGACAACGGTATTCGCAGGGTTCGCTTCCGAACTGGGTTGCGTCGCGACCGCCTGATGAAACTCCGCATTGAACGGCTGGCCTGTGGGATCAACCGCTTCAACCGCAAATTTTTTCAAGGTATCAATAAAGACTTTTTGTGTCAGTTGCAGACCTTCAATCAGATTTTTTAAGGTTTCATCTTTAGGATTAGCAACAGACATTGCGCGTTCTAAATTATCAACGACTTCTAATAAGCCGCCCGCAAACTTCTCTAAGGCGTATTTATGTGCGTTACTAACTTCACGGTCAGCACGCATTTGAATGTTGCGAACTTCGGCTTGCGCACGTAATTGCGTGTCTTTCAGTTGCGCTTCTAATTCGGCAACACGAGCATTAAGCACTTCAACTTCGGTTTCGGTGACTTCCAAAAACTCTTGTAACTCTTGTTCAGTTTCTGCGTCGATTTGCGCGCTTTCTGCTGTTTTTTGTTCGGACATGATGTGATTCTCCCCTGATGCATCAAAATAGGCGACCTTGAAATGAGTGCCGCCCGTCATAAAGATGGGGGATTTATGGGGATGATAAAACAAGATTCAAGGTTTAGACGCGAGAATGAGAATGAATTGGCGCAATATTCAACCACGATGCTTAGAAGCAAAACAACACTTGCAAATCCGCACAGATAATGAATAATGACCATAATATATGACCACATTTAACATATAGGTGAGCCTCATGTCTTTACCAGTTTCCATTGCCGCAGGAAAATTTAAAGCGGAATGCCTGCATTTAATGGATGAAGTGGCACAAAATCAACAAGAATTGATTATTACGAAACACGGTAAACCCGTTGCTAAACTTGTGCCTATTATCAACAAGCCTGCCTCTTTATTTGGTTGCATGGCCGATACGGTTGTCTATCTTAGTGATGATTTAATCAGTCCTATAGATGAAGAGTGGAACGCTCAAGCATGACTCCTATTTTATTAGATACGCACGCCTTCATTTGGGCTAGCGACAATCAGCTTCAGCAGTTTAGTCAGACAACACAACAACTATTAGAACGCGCCCTACAACAAAAAAAACTGTATTTATCAGCTATTTCTTTATGGGAAGTCGCCATGTTAGTGGCTAAAAAGCGCATTGATGTGGGCATGAGTGCCGAACGCTGGCTGACTCAAGCCATTGAAAAATCGGGCATTCGTATTTTGGCCATTGATATTCCCATTGCCACAATTAGTACAGAACTTGCTCTACACGGTGACCCTGCCGACCGTTTGATTGTTGCTGGTGCGATTCACCATAAAATGCTACTTTGTAGCCAAGATGAAAAAATTTTACAATTTGCCACCGATCCGACACATCGCTTGCAAATACTTCCCCTTTCCTAAACACCCAATTGTTTAATCACCATGCTCACTTACCTCACTATCAAACAATTTACCCTTGTCGAAAATCTTGAGCTGGATATTACTGCTGGCTTTACCGTCATTACAGGCGAAACAGGCGCGGGGAAGTCCATTTTATTAGATGCGTTGGGCTTATGTTTAGGCGATAAAGCCGATGCCCAAGCAGTCAGACACGGCGCAGACAAAGCCGAATTAGTGGCGATGTTTGATATTAGTCACCATAAAGAAGCCAAAGAATGGTTAACCGAGCGTGATTTAGACGACAGCCAAGATTGCAGCCTGCGTCGGGTCATTCACAAAGAAGGACGCTCCAAAGCATGGATTAATGGCAGTCCCGTTTCTTTGGGTGAGTTACGCTCTTTAGGCGAGTTATTGATTAGCATTCATAGTCAACATGCTCACCAAAGCTTACTGAAAAAAGACAGTCATCGCCAATTAATTGATAATGTAGGCGAATTACAGCCTTTAGCCCTTGAAGTAGCGGCTCACTATCATACGTGGTTGCAGTGCAAACAAGCCTTACGCGACAGCCTTGCCAATCAAGCAACACAGCAAGCGCGTCTGGAGTTACTGAGCAATCATTTAGAAGAACTCGAAAAGCTCGCCTTAAAAACGGGTGAGTATGAAACGCTCGAACAAGAATATGATCGTCTCGCCAATTTTGAAGCGTTAATGCACGATAGCCAACACGCACTGAGTTTATTAAACGAAGGCGATAGCCCGATGAGCAAACAACTGCAACAGGCATTGCGTAGTTTAGAGTCTCATGCCGCACGCTCTGATAGTTTGCGTGATATTTGTGGCAGCTTAAACTCGGCACTCATTGAGATTAAAGAAAGTAGCCGCGAACTCAGTCACTTTTTAGATAGCCAAGAATTAGACCCTGCCCGTTTAGCCGATTTAGAACATAAAATCGGTGAAGCTCAACGTCTCGCTCGTAAACATAAAGTGTTAGCCGCAGAACTACCCAATTTACAGGCGCAATTAAAACAAGAACTCGCACAATGCCAACATTCGCAAGACACAGAAGCATTACAAAAAGCCGTGTTAGAGAGTGAAACGCTATATATGACCCATGCTGAAACCCTGCGTCAGCAACGACAACAGATTGCTCCGACACTAGCCGCTGCGATTGCGCAACATCTCCGCGATCTAAGTATGCCTGATACTCAAACCGAATATGTTTTTACGCCTTTAGCCAAACCCAGTAGCTACGGCCTTGATGATATGGAACTATTATTTAGTGCAAACCTAGGCCAAACACCACAACCGTTGGCCAAAATTGCCTCGGGCGGCGAGTTATCGCGCTTTTCTTTGGCGGTACAAGTGATTCAAGCGCAACACAGCGATGTGCCTGTTTTAGTCTTTGATGAAGTAGATGTCGGCATTAGCGGCGGCACCGCCGAAGTGGTCGGGAATTTATTACGTAAACTGGGAGAAAGAGCGCAGATTTTATGTATTACCCATCAACCTCAAGTCGCAGCTAAAGGTCATCAACATTGGCAAGTCGAAAAATATAACAGTGGTGATAAAACCTTGAGTCGTGTCGTTAGTTTAAATCATGAACAACGTATTCAAGAAATCGCACGGATGTCAGGTGGGGTGACTATTACTCAGGAAACGTTGAGACACGCGGCGAGTATGTTGGTTTAATATCTGAAACTCGGAATGATTATGGCCTCCTCCTTAGTAGCAGACTGGTTTAGCGAAGGCTTTGCTCAGCTTCATCCACAATTACAACGATTACATCAACAGGGTGGCCAACTTGATGGTGTCGTAGATGTTCAATTTGGACAAGGTTTAGCAGGATTTATTGGCAAACGACTCGCAAAGAAACTCGGTATTCCTACCACTCATACTCCTCATCATTTAACCGTGAATATTAGTCATAGCGAACAAGCACTTCATTGGCATCGGAGTTTTAATAACAGCACCGTGATGCCCTCTGTTTTTTATCCTACAGGCCATTGGCCAACAGGTTATTGGACAGAAAAAACGGGACATTTGCAGATGGATTTAGCTGTTAATGTGATTGATGGGGGTTGGTTTTGGCGATGTGTATCTATGCGCATAGGAAAATTACCTGTCCCGCTATGGCTAATGCCCCAAATGACAGCCTACAAAACCATCGAACAACAACAGTATCGTTTTTATGTTGGGTTTAATTTACCCATTTTGGGTTTACTGCTCAGTTATAGCGGTTTGCTACAGCTCAAACACGGATGAAAGCTACTTGATAATCAGTAGCGACGAAAATTTCGTTTACACCTTTCTATTCATGCCTAGCCACCTGTCGTGCTCAGCATGAACGGAAAAAATTTGTATCTTTTGTCGTGATATTTAGCTTCTTTAAGACGTACGCTGTTATCGTTTAGTCCGCCCTAATCTTAAACGGTACAGGCTTACTGGAGTCTTTATACTCTTCTTTTTCTAAAACCCGTGCCAATCCTAACATTACATAATAAGGGGCTGATTTTTGAATATAGTTAATCGCCCATGTCGGTGCTGCACCGCCGGGATTAATATAACCTTCATTGGTAAAGCTCACTTTGTTATCCGCCAGCGGTGTCACTTTTACAATTTGATCTAAGGCCGTCATTCTCACAAAAGGCGGTCTTTTAGGAATGTAATCAGGTAATGCCGTGATTTTCCAACTCAAATGTCCTTTTGCTTTGGTATAAGGATCTATTTCGACGCGTAAAATCACATCTCGATCAGGATTTCCGGGCGGAGCTTCATTGACCATATAATAAATAAATTCAGTATCGGATACTTTACGAAGAATTTTAGCTTCACGAACCTTCCAAAACCATTTGGTATATCCCTCAATATCAAAACTGGCTTTAGCAATGGACTCAAGCGAAGCATTCATCTCGGCTTCAATTTTATAAGAGCGATATTTTTTATCGTCTTCTTGCTTGATATAAGTCACAATTTTGTGGAGGCGATCATTTTTTTGGAGTCGCCATTCACTCCCAAGACTTTTATAACCTCGAAGATCATCTAACTCTGAATCAGCATTAGCCGTACCCACAGAAAGCAGTAAAAGCCAAGGCAGTAATTTTTTGGCGATCATTTTCATTTTCTGATTCTCGGGTTAGAGGTAGTTAAGTCTAAGGCAGCGCGTTGATAAATCTAATGACTAGACTCATGAAACGGCAAGTCATTGCAGCCAATGACCTACCTATAACGCCTGTTTGTTCAAAACACAACCAGAAAACATCCTACCACCTAAGAAACACTCAAACCGAACGCACTAAACGCACATTCAAGGTATAACTTTTATGCGCTAAACCATCATGACCATAACCAAAATACATCGCCCACGCGTACTCTTTATTGCTCTCATCAACCGAAGATGTCCAAAAGCGACTCCCCAAACTTTGCATATCGGTAAAAACATCTTCACGAATATGGTAATACTGCGAAATTTCGCTCGTCAGTAGCCCCTTTAACTCCAATAACGTCGGTAACCGCCAATCGTGAAAACCACACCAACCCGTTTTATTCACATAAGCAAGCCAATCATGGATATTTTTATCACTATTTTTATGGCCTTCATCGCCACCATTCATTGCCACGTCAGGGTTAAACCATGTTAACTCGCCGCAGTTAGGAAACTTGTCTTCAGTACGCCAGTTAACTGCCCACATCAACTTCGTTTGCTCTTCTATCACTGCCGCCCAATGAGGGCTTGTTGCTAATAATGTCTCGCCTTTTTTACCTATTTTTTGCCAACCTGTGAATCGCCCTTCGGCATTGGACACCCGTTTATCTACAATATCGGGGATAATTTGCGTTGTGCTCGCTTGCTCTGCGACTAATTTACGTTTTTTAGGGGTCACGACAGGCTGATGTTTTTCACTATCCTGTTGTGTTGATTCCGTGGCAACCGTCTCAATCGACTTTTTGCTCGCTCGCTCTTGCTCACTGCGTTTGGCAACTACGGACTTTTGTAAAATCTGATTCGCCATTCGACAGTTTAATAACTCCGCTAAAGAAGCAATATCATCGGTTTCAATAATGGTTAAGCCCTGCTCGTCATGCGCTTTAATCAACGCTGTGACTAATTTTTCAAGACCTTGTAACCCCTGTTTAAGCGCCTGAACTAACTGCTCATAATCTCGGCCTGTTTGCGCTTGTAAAAGCTTATCAACTTCGGGCTGTAAATGGGGGAAATGGGCTAAAACACCCTGATACTCTGCAAACAATAAGCGAACGGGTTCAACTTGCTGTTGGGCTTTGGCTTCTAAAAGTTCATGTAAATACTGAGTAAAATCATGGGGTGTGATCTTGGTTGGCATATTTTCTCTCTATATTTAGGACTTACGCGGTTATCGCTTATTTGTTCAAATGCCTTAACTAAGTGATGTATAGACATCAACCGTCGGCTGAAAAAAGTGATACAAATCGGCTATTTCTTGTAGTTCTTGGTGTTTAATTTCTAAGCTTGCGTCTCGATGTACCACCAAACGCAAACTATTTTGGTTGATTTCTTCAATCACACCACTGAGATTTATTTGCCATTCATCCTGCGGTATTTTCGGAAAATAACGCGAAGAAATGACTAATAAGGGCAAAATACCCAAAGGTACGGCGTACTGACATAAATCTGCTAACTCAACTAATAACTCAATATCTGGCCAGACCTGACTTAACACCAAGACCTCCACAGGTTCGGCATCCTGATGTGTGGCCATATAGTCATACCACGTTGCTAACTTTAACTTAGCCAATAATGCCTGACGTTGATGCGCTATTTGTTGCAACTCACCCACAGTGTCTTTTAATTGTTTTTTATGAGTGATGACCTGTAGCGCGTGTTTTTTAGCTTGCTGATATATCGGTTTTAATGCGGGAAAAGGTGAACGTAACGTATGTTCATAAACTGTTAGATGTAATTGATGCGCAGGGGTGACTTTTAATAACGATAACAGGCAATTTTCGATCAAACGATAGGCTTCGTGATGTGATTTTGCATTACATTCAACAATAACCGCTTGCGAGTAAGTCATTGGCCATAGCACAGGCAAACCTGTGGCTAACTGACCTAATCGCCAAAAAGCAGGCAGGCTCGATTGCGGTTTACTATGATGTAGATGCAGCGTTGTCGTTGTTATCATGCTGCTAACCTCAATAATTATTTTTGAAGAATGAAATAAAAAGTCTGCAAAATCAATGATTCAATACTGCTTTTTTATTGATCTCTCAAGCCACGTAACCTTTCGCTAATTTTTGCCTCTAAACCGCGCTCAGTGGGATGATAAAACAACTTACCGTTCAATTTATCAGGCAAAAATTGCTGTCCTCTGGCATTCGCATTCGTTTCATCGTGATCGTAACGATAGCCTTCACCATAACCCAACTCTTTCATCATTTTCGTTGGTGCATTGCGTAAGTGCATGGGAACGTCTAACGTACCCGTTTGCTCAATCATTTGTTTGACGGTTTTTAACGCCGTATAAACCGCATTACTTTTTGAACAACACGCTAAATAAACGACGGCATTAGCCAAAGCTAAGTCGCCTTCTGGACTCCCTAAACGCTCATACGCTTGCCATGCTTCCATACTGACTTGTAACGCACGAGGGTCGGCAACACCGACATCTTCCACCGCCATACGCACCAGACGACGGGCGAGATAATTACCATCTGCGCCACCATCCACCATACGAGCAAACCAATACAATGCCGCGTCAGGATTAGAACCCCGTACTGACTTATGTAACGCCGATATTTGGTCATAAAACTGTTCGCCACTTTTGTCGAAGCGTCGTAAACCTTGCCCCAAAAAACGCGCTAAAACAGCGTCATCAGTCGTGCCTTCGGCGCGGGCTAATTCATACACCGTTTCTAATAAGACCAATGACTTACGTGCATCACCGTCTGCGGCCTCGGCTAAACGATTGAGCCAATACTCTGGCAACGTGGTGGTTGTCGCCGCTAAACCTCGCACGTCATCGCTTAGCGCCCGTTTGAGCAACGCGGTAATTTGCTCTTCTGCTAGCGACTTTAACACCATCACTCGTAACCGTGACAACAACGCCGAATTTAACTCAAACGAAGGATTTTCCGTCGTTGCGCCAATCAAGGTAATCGTGCCGTCTTCGACAAATGGTAACAAAGCATCTTGTTGCGATTTATTAAAACGATGAATTTCATCGACAAATAAAATAGTCCGTCTGGCCAATAAGCCTTGTTTGTGTTGTTGCGCTTGTGCCACCGCTTCTCTTAGCTCTTTTACCCCTGCTAAAACCGCCGATATGGCAATAAAATGTGCGTCCACTTGTCGGGCGATCAATCGGGCAATGGTCGTTTTTCCTACGCCTGGCGGCCCCCAAAATACTAACGACGGACATTGGCCATTGCTTAATAGCACCCGTAATGGCGCACCTGCCCCTAACAAATGATCTTGCCCAAGTACCTCATCTAAGGTTTGGGGTCGCATACGTTCAGCAAGGGGCTGGTCATTGGCTTTCATGGATATCTCTAAAGCGAATAAATAACATCAATCATGCGTCTGTCTGCGAGCTCTTGGCAACAAGACACAAACAGCGCATGATCACAACGCACATATTTTCGAGTGTTGACAACAATGGATCATCAAAATACGCCTGACAGCAAACCCAGTTTTACCCCTGAGTTTGATCTTCCCAAACCCAAAGCCAAAGGTTTTATCAATCCACGCGTGGTGAAAACCATTTCGTTCACGATCATTTCGATCAGTTTACTGATTTGTACCGTGCTAAGTATTTTGGCGATTTGGGATTTTATCGTCCAAGATGATTTGATGTGGCGTGCTTTTTCGACCATGTTAGTTGTCGCGTTGGCCTCGTGGACGTTCTCAACGGTCAACGAACGGTTTGGCGATTAACCACAGCCCTTACCGTCGCATTCATATTGTTGACGTTGATGTGGATATCGCATCCATACAATGATGCGGCAGCACTAAATTCTGTTCAGCATCAACCACTGCCTGAATATCAATAATCGGTGGTAAGCCGTTGACTGCGCCAAAAATCGTCGCAAATGGCACATCTGCCGCGTCCCGTCCCACACCGAAACGGACAAAACCCATCGGAATAGACGAACCCGTTGGGTCAAACATATACCAGCGATCACCCAAATACGCCTCAACATAGGCATGAAAATTGGGCGGCCCCCAAACAGGATACGCACCGTAATCTGTTCCTGTGACAAAACGTGCGGGAATATTCACCGCCCGACACAAGGCAATCATTAAGTGGGCATAATCACGGCAGACACCGACTTGCTCAATTAAGGTGTCAATTGCAGAAGTACTACTGTCCGAAGTATTGGGGGTATAGACCACTCGATTTTGCACCCAATCCTGAATCGCTTTCACGCGGCTATAGCCCTGCCATAAATGACCAAACTCACGTATTGCCATGCGGTGTAAACGATCCGACTGACAATAACGGCTGGGATAGATATAACTCAACACTTGTGCTGGCAATTGCGCGACAGAGACTTCCGCAATATGAGCGGGATCAGCAAAATGATGATTAATATCAATCGTTGATTGATAGCTTACTTTTAACTGTCCCTCTGCCGCATGTAAACGCATATAACGATTTGCGGTTGCAGGATCCGTATAAATTTCAGGGTTAATTGGTTGGCTGAGTTCTAATTTTTCGTTAGATACCGTTTGATGTGCCGTATAAGCATTATGAATATTAAAAATGAAATCTGAGCCTTGGCCATAGATTTCATAATTGAGTTCAAGTGACAGTTTGAGTCTGACCATTGCTGTCTTTTTACATCCCTTTCAAGTGACATCAAACGGGCAAAATCCCGTCTGAATGAGCAATGATTATGTGCCTACAATAGAAGGACAGCCAGTGATTACGCAGACTTTTGGATATTAATGGTAATGATTATTTTCCAATACCTAATTTACGACTTCCAGCACGCTCTTGGCACTCACTATTACTACAAATCCCATACAAATGCAGCGCGTGTCCTGTCAGGGTAAAACCAAGCGATTCGGCGACTTTATGCTGCTGCGCTTCAATCAACTCATCGTTGAATTCTAAGACCTTACCACAGGCCACACAGACGATATGATCGTGGTGCTCTCCTTGGCTAATTTCAAATACCGAGTGACCACCCTCAAAGTGATGCCGCTCAACGATTCCAGCCGATTCAAATTGAGTTAAAACACGATAGACAGTGGCCAAGCCAACGTCTTCACCTTGCTCTAAAAGTGCCTTATAAACATCTTCTGCGCTCATGTGGTGAACGGGGGAATTTTCGAGTAATTCAAGAATTTTGATACGTGGCAAAGTCACCTTTAAACCTGCTTTACGTAAATCTTGATTGCTAAAAGACATAACTGCGCCTCGGCGTTAGAATAGTGTAGGATTATCAAACGATATATTGAGATAGACAAGAGAGGAATTTTCACTGTGCCGCAAAAATTGTTACTTATCCCCGTACTACTTGGTTCAATGTGGCTCAGTGCCTGCAATGCGTTACGCGTTTATACCATTGACTTACCGCAGGGCAATGCTATCACACAAGAGATGGCGGCTAAATTAAAACTTGGCATGACACCGTCACAAGTTCGTTATGTCTTGGGTAGTCCAATGGTGACGGACACTTTAAACGCGAATCGTTGGGACTATATTTACACCTTCAAGGCAGGAACGTATGCGCGTGAAGCAGGTATTAAAAACACCTTAGTTCCGCCATTAAGCCTATATTTTAGCAACGGCAAACTGGCCAAGATCACAGGACAAGAGACGCTACCTGAAACCAGTATTGTCACGATTCAAAGCAAAGATGGTGGTTTGAGAGCAGAACCGTTGTAGGGGCTGTATCCATTATCATTAAAAAGAAACAGTGACCGTAATATAATCGTTATATTGCCCAACATAGATATTTTGTTGGGCAAACACACGACCATAAATCACAAAACTTCTAAAACTACCACTGCCGCTCACAAGGCTAGTGCCAACGCTGCCATCTCCCCAAATCGCAGAGAGATTGCTGCTAGTGTACAAATTATAATTTAGGGCATAACTACCATAGATCATTTTACGCTGATTATAACTACCTACTCCTGCACTTAACATCAAGGTATAGTTGGTTTTTTGACTATTACAACTTACGTCAATATTCCCCGTACTTTCTAAGGATTGACTGTTGAAAACATCATAATTACCAAAATTAACACCTTGTACATTTAGGCTACAATTAGCCGCCCAACACGGAGAAAAGGCTACCATGAATACAGAGCTGAGATAACATCGCCAACTTTTAACACTCACGGCCTAACTCCAACGCAACGATAGTGACCTAAGTCGGGTAATGGGTCTATTGTTTGACTAAATGCCACGTGCAACTGACAGTGTTGGGTTTTCCATCTAATGTCTAACACATTTTCAGCCTGTAATCCTGTCACGTACAACTCGCCTTGAAATCCCACAGGAAACTCTTCATTTCCTCCAATGATCTTGGCGGTAGCACCTGCTGGCAAGGGCGTGCCATCGTCCAATAAAATCGTCAAGGTCGCCACGCCTTGCAAACGTTTTATAGCAAAAGGAACAACAACACCGCTTCTAAAAGGTGGGATGACTTGTGTCTGTAAACTGCCAATTTGAGCATCAAAAGGTAAGTCTGCTTGCTCTACGCGAATTGTATTTTTTTGATAAGGACGCAATCGGGGTAGTAGTAATACACCTTTTTGATTAGTACGTCCTATTAACTGATTATTTTCATAAACGCGGATATTTGCATAGTCAGGTATTTCCACCACACCAAAACTACCATTAACTTGTCTGCTCAAAAAAATATTGCCTTGTAATAACGAGATACTACCACGAATAGAGCTTTGCCATGATGTCTGTTGCTGAGTTGTTGCTACGCCTAAGCCATATGAACCAATCTCATTTTGATAAGAAAGCTCACCATTATAACTCAAACTATTCTCCTGACGAACGATACCCAATGCATAGCCCATACCAACACCTGAAGACAATGAGCGTTGAAATGTTAACTCCTGTTGATTACTATTGGGCTTTATTTGCATGCTAGCACTCGTTCCATTTCCCAATGGCATGCTCAAACTTGCATTGATATGAGTTTGAGCACTAGCACCAAATTGACGCGAGGCAGAGAGGCTGATAGCTCCCCAACGACCAAAACTAAAACCATGAGAGATTAATAACATGTTCAAATCATCATTCGTATTTTCAAAACGACTTGTTAAATAATTCGCACTAAATGAACCATATTTTTCCGTGCTCTTACTCATAAAAATACTACTTTCTAGTTTAGCTGCTTTATTTTCAGGCGTTGTTCCCAGTTGAAAAAAAGTAGGAGACGTGAGCTTACTACTGATACCAAATCCCATGCTGTGATATTGCCGATTAAATCCCAACTTGGCCGCATAGCCCGAACCGTACTCCTCTTGATAACTACCTGCCACCAATGCCTGTATTGTCCCTACCATTGGCCATAACAATATACCGCCATACACTGCCGTCTGCTGTTGCTGTAATAGTTCAGCATGTGCCTCACTGGTAAAATAGGGGGTTATACCTACACGGTAGGTGCCTGCCATCATAAAGCGCCCATAATCTTGGCTATGTATGCCGATATTTTCACGAATAACCCCAAGCTCATAAGAGTAGTCTTTTAAGCCTACTTTTAGTAAAGATGGAAAAACATGATACGGCACATAAAGTACCTTCTCTCGACCTAAAACATCTCGAATCACGACACGAGCTTGTCCTTGCCCTGCTAATAGAGGAACATCTTGAATAATAAATGGACCAATAGGTACTTGCTGACGAAGTTTTTTTGCATTATCTACTAAAACATCTACTGTAGAGGGCAAACTAGCCTCTCCCGATACAGCAGGTAAGGGATACGTAATTAATGAGGGTTGTAAATTAAAATGCGTTGCTTTTTGGAATCCTGCAAATCGCATCGCCCCTCCTAGCTCTAAAGATGAACTAATCGCATCACCTATTTTTATTGTTACTAAGGCGTTAGGGTCATCTTGCGTCCATGATGTTGCTAACCTAATCAGGTTACGCTCTCTGTCAGCAAAATTTTGCACCAACGCTGTATTTTGCAGTACACCATGCTGATTAAATACGACTGCTTCAAGAAAAGCATTACCACTTGCTGTAGTGTTGGTGTAGCTACCAGAAACGTCATAATTTAAAAATGCGCCTAGTGGCGTTTTAACGGTAACTGGTGGGATTTCTCTTCTACCTGTTAATTGGGCTGTTGCAAATAACGATGCGTCAGCAGTAACAGCTAACGACAAATTGGCATCGTTTATATGATAAGACAGCCCATTCCAATGGTTTAAAGAATAATAATTTTCTTCGTCATAAATAAGCGGTGCTGAGTGAGGTAAATTCAAACGCCATTGCTCTAGGTCAACTTGACGCAACCACAATTCACCATTTTTTTGACGTAAACACAACAATGTGTCGGTCTGTTTCTGTCCATTTAAGCTCACTGAAAGCCACGTTTGCTCTACACTCGCCTGCGTACCCTCTCCCTCACCCGCCATAACAAAACAAGGTAACACCAAGAATAATAAGCCAAAATAAGACAACAACAGAAAACCATAGTCCCGTTGAGGCTGCGCAAGTATTTTTTTGAGTGGCTTGTGATCGCAGTGCAACATCCTCAATTCCTATGTATTTATTATTCTACAATCAAATCTGTCTGGATTTCTCCCACATCCGTTTCGATAGTTAAATGTGCCTTAGCCCCAACTGACAACGTATTATTTTTAACCACCCATTCTCGTGTTTGGTTAGATAACAAGTACGAAGCTACTTGTTGTCTAGCAAATGGGGTAGCTTCTTGTGGAGCAATGATAAAATTAGCCACTTGTATATGCGCCTTACCAGCATTACTAGCTTTCAATATTAATTTTCCATCAACACTAGACAATAACTGCCATGTCAACGCAGGAGCTACAGGATTTGCGGGTAAAACAAAAACAGGAATACCCATACGTAAAGCAACTTGCAAACCTGTAAAGTTGGGTTTAGGGGGTGGTGGTAACTCTTGTAAAAACAGCCGATAAGTCAACTCATCTGTGCTGTTTTGTGGTCGTCTTAAACCAACACGCACCACTTGAGTCCCATTTGGCTGCAAGGTAAAAATAGGCGGAGTTGCTAATAAATCTTTGGTAGGCGTAAAAACATCTTTGCCCTCACGGTCTTGTGACCATGCAAATAATTCCAACTGAACACTGGTTTCACTATCATTTTTATTAGTTAGCACTAATGAATCAGACATATGACGCGCAGACAAGGTCACACGTACAGGCGTTACAGCAAATGCTCCCGCATAAGCTTTTTCGGAGAAATTAACAAAAACACCAGACAGACTGAAAAGCAAAGCCAGCCCCCAAGGGGACTGGCTATGTGGATATCCCATAACGATTTATTCTTTAGTAGTTAACAGTGACACGTACAATATCACTGTAACTGCCAACTGGCACGTCTTGCGAGCTAGGAATACGGCCATAAATTACTGTTGTGTCTGAGCCAGTACCACCCGTTGTACCTGTTGGCGTTGTTGCTGCTACACCAGCCCCCGTATTGTCCCACTCAGTACCACCAAAACTATCACTGTATAAAGCATAGCTCAGATAGTCGCTAGTAGCACCTTTTCTCAACTTACGAACTGTGCCAACCCCTGCATTACTACCCAAACTTATTTGTAATGCAGGTGTAGAACCTTTAGTACAAGTCATCGTAACTTCTGTGTCAACATCTTTATGTTGTGCTAAACCAGCAGTACCACTACCACCCACGCCATTCACATAGATAGGGTCATAATCACCAAAATCTAAATCAGCCACGCTAATTAAGCAGTTGGAAACAACCACTGCCGTAACGTTAATATCATCAAACTTAGATCCTGCAGCATTCGCATTCACCACACCCAAAGCCAACACCGAAGCCACAGCCAAACGTAATGCAGAAATAGTTTTCATAATAGAGTCTCTCAAGTTTTAGAATTTTTGTGTAATCACGAGACCATACCCGTCATTACGTTTGTTTTGCGTATAACCGAGGCTTCATAGACTATTGATTAATAGCATACGAAGTGTCTGTTATGCTCGGATAGAGAGAGTACCAACGACAAACCCACGAAAACGGTGAGTTAAATTGTATATGGCGGCCCCGCTGTCGTAGAACATAGTTCCTTAGACCGGTAACTTTGCGTCCCCGCTTTTCAGTCGGGTATGCCTTTTTCATCCTTAATTGATGTGACTGCTGTCACTTTTAACCATTCGTTTTCACAATCTTTTAAGTTTGTAAAGACGACAGGTTCAAAATAACAAACTCATAAACATGATACAAGTCACATTTTTACCAGTGTCGATGAGTGGTATTTTTTAGACGATGAAAAACAGGATGTGTCTATTTAACGCTCAGAGCAATCTAGTTTGTTTTGCTTTCTTTAGCTTTAGCTGCACGCGCTTTACGGGCTTCTTTGGGATCATTGATTAACGGGCGGTAAATTTCAACACGCTCACCCGCCTGTATGATGCGTGTTTTAGGGCTTTTTTCTATTTTTGAAAAAACGCCCATAGTGGCCGTCTCTAAATCTAAACCCGAAAAATACTCAGCAATGTTGGATTTTACCGCCACCTCAAACAGTGTCGAACCAACGGGTACTTTTAAAGCAATTATCCGTTGGTCGTTTGGCAAAGCATAAGCAACCTCAACTAAGATGAGGTCGTCACTCATAATACCATGCCTACCAACAACCAAATAATGACAGCAGGCGCAGCAATGCGCACGCCAACGCGCCATAGATTATAAAGAGCTTCACTACTAAAGTTTAGGGCTTTACGTGCGTGGCTAATTTTCATCACCCAACCGACCAAAACCGACAAGCCAAATACCGTCAGTAAAGAAACGGCTTTTAATACAGTATCAAAAACCACAAATTCTGCGGCGACAGTCAAACCAACGGCACTCACCATCACCAAACCCAACGCAATAGGTTTAGCAACTTTGCGGTCTTGTAATTGTCTAGCAACAACATCGGCAAAAATGGCACAGGCAAATACGGCGGTTAACATATACACAACAACTCCAACATTCCCTGTGGCTTCACCCGCAAGAATAGTTGCCATACCCACTAAGGTTTGTGTTAACCATAAAGGCATCACTAAACGTGAGGCTTGTTCATCGGCTAAATGCTGTGTTGTTAACCACGCATATACGCCCAAACCGCTTAAATTAGCCAATATTGCCGCCGTTGCCACTTGCTGCCACTCTTCGGGAGTTAACAACGCCAACGTACCCAACTGCCCTGCTGAAACAACATTCAATATTAATACCGCAGGCACTAATATCCACACAAAGGGTAATAATCGCTTCATGCCAACCCATGAAAAACCCATCGCTAAAAATACGAGCAAATAAGGAAATGCTTGTGCTGTTACAAGATTATGGTCATCAATCGCTAAACCTTGCGTCGAATGATTCACTGTAAAAGCAATCATCCCGACTAAGGAAAGTAAACTCAATGGGGCAAGTACTCGCCAAAATGTCGGGGCATCGGCATCACGGGTAATGGCAGCCAAGCCCTGCAATGGCAACTGTGTTGTTCTGCGAACAATGGCCGCTTCAATGAAGGAGAGTGGCAAAGCCGTCACCGCCATAAATAACAACCAAACCCATGCAAAGCTCAAGCTATTGCTATGATTGGGTAGCCCCCAAGCAGTAGTTAACGTTAACGTGGTCAACGCGACCGCACTGAGTGCGGGTATTTGCAGTTTCATAATGTACGCTTAAAAATAAAGGCCACGACACAGCCTAGATGAAAAAATAGAGCTTTACTTTCATAGCATCGAGAATAACTAAGTCAACTCTACAGGTTGCAAACAGAAAGAAACCTCTAACAAGAAACTTTCTTGATGAGTCAATTCTTCCAACTGATTCGAAATTTCTACCAGTCGATGGTCTCGCGTGGCATCAATCATCTGTAAATGCTCTAAACGCTTGAGTTGTTCGTCAATGCGCTTTTTACCTTCTAAGGTTTGCTGCATCAGCGGGACTAAAACTTGTTTACACCAACGAGCGGCATCTTCTCTGGATTTTTCATAAATCACTTTCGCTTCACGCGCCAAGGTATCAAAAAAGTGGTCAAATACTTTTTCTTGATTCGCCAATAATGAACCAAAACGATTTTTATACGGTGCTGCTTGTTTTTCTAGCTCGGTAAACTCATTGATATACTGTTCGATGTCAACAAAAGGCAGCTTAATCTCCATCTGTCCCATTGCTTGCGTGTAACGCTGATAAATCTTGTTTGCTGTTTGTTCCGCAGCATCCATTTCATCACGTAAACGGCGTAAATCGAGTTTTAACCCTTGAAAGAAAATACTAATCGCTGCGGCTGAACCAAAACCCATGCCCCCCGAACTCGCCGATTCACGAGCACGGGAAAAGTGCCATTCTAATTTTTCATTGCCCACCAATTCACTCACGCGGCCTAAATGTTGCTCTAAAACCACTTTGCCTTCTTGCAATAACGTTAAACGTTGATTATGTTTTTCTTGCTCTTTACGTACTAAGCGCGTTAAACCAACTAATTCTACTTCAACATCTTTTTCATTACGGTTAAATAAGTCATATTCTTGTTGTAATGACACGCGTTTTTCGGCCAAGGTTTTTTGGCTCATATCAACAATTTCAATCACTTCTTTCAGCGTGACATTTTTTAACGCTTGTTGCCGTGAGGTAATCACTGAGCTTGCCAATGCTGCTTCTAAGGTGGCCATGCGGCTAGATTCATACAAGCTATTATCATTGTGTACAAAAGCCCGTGCGCCTTGGCGTGCGCTTAATGGCAAGACATTTTCTAGTGGCAAATGTAATTGATGTGCAGAAAAACGGACTAAACGCGCCAAACTTTCTTGCACGTCAACGGGATAGAGCGCGTCATCATCATCCAATAAATCAATTTTATTAATAATGGCATACAACGCAGTATTGCTACGAGTGGCTAAATCACGGACATGGTTATTCCATATCGAAAAGTCACTTGCTGTCACGCCACAATCTGCCGAAAGTACAAACAATAAGGCATGGGCTTCGGGTAAAAAACTTAACGTGAGTTCTGGCTCTAAACCAATAGCGTTTAAACCGGGGGTATCAATAATGGATAAACCCATGCGTAATAACGGATGGTCAATATTAATTAACGCGTGTCGCCATGCAGGAATGTGGACATAACCCGCTTTTTTAGATGATGACTCTAAAAACTGTACCTCAAAGCCTAAACTTTCTGCGACTTGAGTGGTCACTTCACGGGTTTTTGCCACTTCTTCAAAGGCGCGTTGAATGGACTGTGTGCTCGTTAAATCTAAATCCAAATGCGCCCAATGTTCTAATTGGCGACGATACGATGATAACGGCGTTGCACTGCTACGCGTTTGAATAGGCAATAGTTTAATGTACGGTGCAGCAGCCTGAGGATCATAAAAAACCTCAGTGGGACACATGGTTGTTCGACCAATTCGCGTTGGGAACAAACGCATTTTGTAGTGCCGTCCCAAGATCGCGTTGATTAATTCGGTTTTACCGCGCGAAAACTCACCCACTAATGCCAATAAAATACGGTCAGTGGTAAATGCACGTAAAGCACGCGCCAAACGGTCATCTAAATCAACAGAACTCAGTCCTTGCTCATGCAACCATAAACGATAACGCTTGATTTCATTAGCAATAGATAGCTTCCAAGCACTAAACGCTTGAATACCTGTCAGAAGTCTATCCCCTGTCTGAATAGCCTGTGTCACGATGAAACCCCTTGCAAAAGATGAGTGATAAATGGTGGCAATACGATAACGTCCATAATGCGTACTCGTTTAGCACGCGAGGTTTCACCACTTAACAAGATGACAGATTGACGCTTAACAGCAAAAAACTCGGCTAAAAACCGACATAGCTCTTGGTTAGCTTTACCATCAACAGGTGGTGCATGCAGTCGGACTTTGATGGCATCACCATGTAAACCGACAAACTCAGTGCGTGCTGCATTGGGTTGTATGTGCAGATTCAGTACCAACTCGTTGCCCTGTTGTTGTATCGCTTTTATTATCATTTTAGCGTTGAAGTCATTGTTATGTCATGCGGCTGACAAACTTTATGCTAGCCGCGCTTCTGTATCATTATCATTAATACATTAATGCCAAGACTTGACCTGACGTGGCACGTAATAAAATTTGTATCACTTGTATGGCTAAAAAAGCCACGATTGGTGATAAATCTAAGCCACCTAATGGTGGCAAAATACGTCGCAAGGGTGCAAGTACGGGTTCCGCCAATTGATTCACTAATGCACCAAAAGGGCTATAACCCGGGCTAATCCAACTTAATACCACGCTCACAATCAATAACCAAAAATAAAACTCCGTCACCATCAACATTAACTGAAAAATCGCCCCAAAAACAAGCAATAATGGTGGCAAAGTACCATGACCACTTAACATTGCCATTAATGTCATGCTGAGTAACTGCAATAAAACAATCATTAGCAACGGCGCAATATCCCAATTTTTACGAGTAGGCAAAATTTGACGTAGGGGATTTAAGACAGGAGCAGTGATTTTGACAATCAATTGTGAGATGGGGTTATAAAAATCAGCCTGCACGAGCTGCAATAAAAAACGCACCCATAAGACACCAATACAGAGACTAAAAAACGTCCCCAACAATAAATTAAGAATTTGACTCATGGCACTCATATCTTACTCCTGCTGACCTAATTCTTGCGCCAACGCTTGGCCTCTCGCGGCACACGCTGCCAAGGCGCGACTAAATGTTGCGCTCATTTGGGCTTCATCAAAAGTCGCAATCGCACGTTCAGTTGTCCCACCTTTTGAAGTGACACGACGACGCAACTCCGCAGGACTCACATCGGCAGTGATCGCCATTTGTGCCGCGCCTAAAGCGGTTTGTAAGGTTAATGCGCGTGCTGTTTTTTCATCTAAGCCTAATTCACAACCCGCGGCAATCATGGCTTCCATGACATAAAAGAAATACGCAGGCCCTGAGCCTGAAACGGCGGTAACACTGTCAATTAAGGCTTCGTTTTCTAGCCATAATGTTAAACCAACCGCATTCAAAATCGTTTCGGCTTGTTGACGCTGTTGAATATTCACTTCGCTATTAGGATATAACCCCGTTGCGCCTGATTGTACTAACGCGGGAGTATTAGGCATGGCACGGACAATTGCCATGTTGCCGCCTAACCAGCGGTCAATACTCTCAATGGGAATGCCTGCGGCAATCGAAATAATGAGTGGTTTTTTTGTTTGAGCAATCGCGGCTAATGGTTTTAATACCTCACACAACACTTGAGGCTTAACCGCTAAGACGATGACATCGGCACGCTGAAAAATGTCGGGGTTATTTGTTGTGGTAAAAATATGCTGTTCTGTAAATCCCGCTAATTGAGCGGTATTGGCATCTGCTAAGGCAAGATGTTGCGGCTGATGGCCACGCGCCAACAAACCACCCACTAATGCCGATGCCATATTTCCTGCACCAATAAAACCAATTGTGATCGTCATCTTTGTCATTACTCAAGAATTTGTTACTTACGTTGACCAAAAATTGCCGTCCCTACGCGCACCATTGTACTGCCTGCGGCAATGGCGGCTTCCATATCGGCGGACATGCCCATCGACAGTGTATCAAACACGGCCGCATCTAGCGTAGGAATTGTCGCCAGTAAATGCTGTCGTAGCACAGTTAATTGCTGAAATGCGACGTCATTGCCTGCTGTAGGAATAATCATTAAGCCGCGTAAGATAACACGCGGCAACGGTAGAATGGCTTTTACTAATGCTTCTACATCCGAAACATGACAACCTGACTTACTGTGTTCATCATCAATATTCACTTGAATACACAGATTAAGCGGCGGTAAATCCGTAGCACGCTGCACTGATAAGCGTTGCGCTATTTTTAGACGCTCAATACTGTGTACCCAATCAAAGTGAGCGGCCACTACTGCCGTTTTATTGCTTTGTAATGGGCCAATTAAATGCCACGTTAACGGTAAGTGCGCTAATGCGTCGATTTTCTCAACCGCTTCTTGGACATAGTTTTCACCAAAATGGCGTTGTCCTGCCTCATAGGCTTCAACAATCGCCGCAATAGGCATTGTTTTACTGACCGCCAATAATTGAATATCAGCGGCATCTCTGCCCACTTGTGAACTCGCAATCGCCATACGTCTAAGAACGGCTTGCAAATGATGTGAAATGTCTTGCATTCTTCCTATATCTCGCTGAAAGTTTTCAGTTACTATCAACACAATGAATCATGATCGTGCAAATACACAAAATCACATTTTGTCAGCCTGCCCATCATCAATACGAATAAGCCAAAAATTTTATAACAACTTTGGAGTGACCTGATGGATATTACCGAATTATTAGCCTTCTCCGCTAAAAATGGCGCATCCGATTTACATTTATCAGCGGGTTTACCACCCATGATTCGTGTTGACGGTGAAGTTCGCCGTATTAATTTACCCGCAATGGAACACAAAGATGTCCATCGTTTGGTTTATGACATTATGAACGACAAACAACGTCGTGATTATGAAGAGTTTTGGGAAACTGACTTTTCGTTTGAAATTCCCGGTGTTGCACGTTTTCGGGTGAACGCGTTTAACCAAAATCGCGGCGCAGGCGCAGTGTTTCGTACCATTCCTTCCAAAATTCTGTCGATGGACGATTTGGGTATGGGTAAAGTCTTTAAAGATATTAGTGATTATCCGCGTGGTATTGTTTTAGTAACAGGCCCTACAGGTTCTGGCAAATCCACAACCTTAGCGGCGATGATCGACTATATTAATAGTACTCGTTTTGACCATATTTTAACGGTAGAAGACCCCATTGAATTCGTTCATCAATCCAAAAAATGCCTGATTAATCAGCGTGAAGTTCACCGTGACACCCGTGGTTTTAACGAAGCACTGCGTTCGGCACTACGGGAAGACCCCGATATTATTTTGGTTGGTGAGATGCGTGACTTAGAAACCATTCGTTTGGCGTTAACCGCTGCGGAAACAGGCCATTTAGTGTTTGGTACGCTACATACCACGTCCGCCGCTAAAACCATTGACCGTGTCGTTGACGTGTTTCCTGCTGAAGAAAAAGAAATGGTACGCTCGATGTTATCCGAATCACTACAAGCGGTTATTTCTCAATCCTTGTTAAAGAAAAATGGCGGTGGTCGTGTTGCAGTACATGAAATCATGTTGGGAACGCCCGCTATTCGTAACTTGATTCGTGAAAACAAAGTCGCGCAAATGTATTCTGCGATTCAAACAGGCGCAAATATGGGCATGCAAACCCTCGATCAAGGGCTGAAAAATTTAGTGACTAAAGGGGTTATTTCACCTGCTGCCGCTAAAGGTGCTGCTAAAATTCCAGAGAATTTCTAAATCGAGGTGTATCATGGAATTTGATGATTTATTAAAATTGATGGTTGAAAAAGGCGGCTCAGACATGTTCATCACGGCAGGTGTTCCGCCCTCCGTGAAGATCAATGGTAAGATTTTGCCTATTACCAAAAACCCGCTCAGTCCCGATGTCGTACGCGAAGTCGTCATGAGCATCATGAGCGAAGACCAACGTCTGGAGTTTCAACGCTCAAAAGAATGTAACTTTGCTATCTCCCAACGCGGCATTGGACGTTTTCGGGTCAGTGCGTATTATCAACGTAACTTAGCCAGCATGGTATTACGTCGAATTGAAACCAACATTCCTACGGTTGATGACTTAAAACTGCCTGAAATCATTAAAGACTTAGCCATGACTAAGCGCGGCATTATTATGTTTGTTGGAGCAACAGGTACGGGTAAATCCACCTCGTTAGCCGCAATGATTGGCCATCGTAATGCCAATAGCCGAGGCCATATTATTACTATTGAAGATCCAATTGAGTTTTTACATCAACATCAAGGTTGTATTGTTAGTCAACGGGAAGTGGGTTTAGACACCGAGACCTTTGAAGTTGCATTGAAAAACACCCTACGCCAAGCCCCTGACGTCATTTTGATTGGTGAAATTCGGACGCGTGAAGTCATGGACTTTGCCATTGCCTTTGCGGAAACGGGTCACTTGGTCTTAGCAACACTTCATGCTAACAACGCCAACCAAGCTCTTGATCGGATTATTCACTTTTTCCCTGCGGATCGTCATAGTCAATTATTTATGGACTTATCGTTAAATTTACGTGGCATTGTCGCACAACAACTGATTCCTACGCCTGATGGTAAAGCCCGTCGTGCCTGTATTGAAGTGTTGTTAAATACGCCGTTAATTAGCGATTTTATTCGTAAAGGTGAAGTGCATTCCATTAAAGAGTTAATGAAAAAATCCCGTGACTTGGGGATGCAAACCTTTGACCAAGCCTTGCTTGATTTGTATGTAGCAGGCGAAATCACGTATGAGGATGCATTAAAACACGCAGATTCACCAAACGATTTACGCTTGATGATTAAATTGGGTAATAGTACCGACTCACGGTTCTTAGACCAAGCCACACGCGGTTTAAGTATTCAAGGGTCGGAATAAACGTTTTTTGCTGAGACGCTAGAAATTAACAGGGCTTCGACTCCGCTCAGCCAGCGAAAAAAATGCTCCCTGATCTGAGTCGAAGGGTAATTGTATAGGGGATGGTTCGTGCCTCCCCCTTATATGATGTTACTTTATATCCTGATGATCTTTCTGAATCATCGTTACTAGCGCACTAATATCCACATCAGGCATTGCATTAGCGATTGGCAATTGCTGGCTGACTTGTTCGGTAATTTTGAAGGCTTTGATATAACGCCGACAGTGCCGACAAACCATCAAATGGAGATTAAATTGAAACCGCTGCCATGATGTAAGTTCACTGGCAAGGTAAGCATCGGCCTGCTCAACGACTTCTTGACACTTTAACATGGCTTACCCTCCTCATAACGATTGATGACCGCCAACAACTTCAAGCGTGCTCGATGTAATAACACGCGAACATTCGCTTCGGAGGTGTTGAGCGTCTCAGCAATCTCCTTAAACTCTAAACCTGATTGATCGCGTAATAACCACACTAAACGTTGAGCATCAGGCAACGTTTGCATAGCCTTCTGCAAAATACTGGCTAATTCTGCTCGCCCTAATAACTCTTCGGGCGTTTCTGCTTGCCAATGTGCCAATGGATCATTCCAATGGCCATGTTTATCAAAACGCTCCGCCAATGGCATACTTTCGTCCATCACTTCGTCTAATGATATCGTTAATCGTGTTTTGTCATAACGATGGCGACTATAAGCCGCATTAATCACAATCCGCGTTAACCACGTTTTTAACGATGATCGTCCTTCAAATGTTGGCAACGCCCGAAATGCTAATAACCATCCCTCTTGGACAACATCTTCGGCGGACTCACCCACAATAGCTCGCGCCACCATCACCAAACGACCGTGATGTTCTTTGACTAACTGATGGCAAGCTAGCGTGTCTCGTTGTAATAATTTGGCTAAAAAAGCGTGTTCATCCTGCATATACTTCACACCATTAGCCTTAGAAAAAGGTGGGATCATACAAGCATAAAAAGAGTCGTGACAACAGTTCAAAACAGTTCAAAACAGTTCAAAACAGTTCAACAACACGCTTTTATGATTAGATGTCCTAGAATTGCATTTGTTACAAACGCTGACACATAAATATGACAAGGCTTGGTCTTCGTCAAGTAAAACAGAACTCAACTTTTGGGAGTTGGCCATGTGGCACAAACTGGGGTTAATCACACTACTTGCCGTCAGTGGGCACCTATTTGCGGCGGATATCGGCTTGACAATGCGCGCAGAAAAACGCTCAACAGTGATGATTAATGGCGAAACACTCTCAATACATAAACCCGTTACACGCATCAATGTCGGCGATGTCCTCACTGTCGTACTGAATTACACGAATAAAAGTCAAGATGATGCCTTTAACGTCCATATAGACAACCCGATTCCTGCAGGAACACGCTTTATTTTAGGTTCGGGGTTTGGCAAAGATGCAGTCTTTTTGGTGTCTTATGATGGTGGTATGACTTATGAAGAAGACTTCAAAATTCACAACACCCCCGTGACCCATATTCGCTGGCTGTTTGAAAACTTAACAGGCAACGCTCAAGGTGAAGTCGGCTTTCAACTACAAGTAGAACGCGCCGACCATAAACTACTACGCTAACACTGATAGACACTCAGGCAACTTTGATAAAAAAGCCTGAGTGTCCTTCATTTATTTAAGCTCAAGGTCTTAATTGTCTAATGTGGTACTAAAACGCACCTGTCCTTGCTGACTTGGTGCGAGTGTTCCTGTCATATTCCACTGAATACTCGGCGTGGTAATCACTGGGGTACAGACGGTTATATTGGCAGGCAATGGCATAACACACGTTGCAACAGGGCTATGTGTAAACGCTGGAACGCTATCATGAACCACAATACTCCCGATAGGCTGAGTGCCATTATTACTATAGGTGATGGTATAGGTAATGGTTTCACCGGGTGCAGCCGTCGCTTTGTCCACCGATTTATGTAAGGTTAATGTGCTGGTTAAACCAACAGTCGTGGTATCTGTGCGCGTAAGTACCTCGGTCACCGCAGGTGCTAAGGTGTCATAAATAAAACTTGAACTCAGTGTCACGACATTTAGCGCGCCTTGTGTGGCATTACTGGGGACAAACTGTTTATTGAGCAGGCAAATATTATCGCCCGCCTGAACGGTATATAGTCCTGAAATAACGGGTTCACCCGCATCAAGCACACCATCGCAATCAACATCCCGATATAAAACATTCGTCCAAAACAAACTATTCGGTGTTGCTATTGATGTTGTAGAAAATGACACTTGACCGTCTGAGCCTGCAATAAATCGGTGAGCATAAACAACGCTGGTATTGGGTTCACTTTGCTGAATACCATCGGTAAATAATTGACTTTGAGCAACATCAGCAAAATCAACGCCTGTATAAGTCACACCGTCAGTATAAGTAAACTGCGTTTTATCAGTAGTGATGTTGTAAGTCCCTGCCGTTGTTCCTGCACTACCACCTGTGTTGCGGTAGCCTGATAAGTTGGTTTCTACCACACACAACACCGCACCTGTCGCTAATAAGGCAGGGACAATTAATTGGTAATTACCTAAACCATCGGTTTGAGCAAAGACATAATCCGTTGTGCCACAATCCGTTAATTTAACAATCACATTAGCAATACCCAGCTCACCGCCATTTTGTAGGCCGTTATTCGCTGTTCCGCCACCTAAGCCGTTATCTGCAAACACACGACCTCGAACAATACCGTCGATGACGGTAACAGGTGCGGTATCAGTATTATCAGTAGGATTAGGGTCAGGTGTGGTGCTCGTGACTGTGGCACTATTGAGTTGTAATCCGCCCACCATCGCAACAGCCGTTAACGTGACTTGCGCCGTGGCATTATAAGGAAGTGGGCCTAAATTACAGGTCACTACTCCCGTTACATGGCTACACGTTCCTTGCGATGCAACATAGGACTGATAGCTAATACCTGTCGGAAACGTGTCTATAAGTGTGACATTAGACGCATTAGCAGGCCCTGTATTTTTAACTTTCAAAAAGTAAAATACAGCGTTACCTGCAATCACAGGGTCAGGTGTTGCTAATTTACTAAATTGCAAATCTGCGCCTAATTGTACGGTCGTATTTTCAGAGACACTGTTATTGACTAAATTGGTATCAGTTTCCGTTGCAGTGACGCTGACACTATTGGTGTCTGTGCCTAATGAATCTGCACTCATCACAATCACAATGGTTGCGTTGCTACCCACTTCGATATTATTCAGATTACAGGTCATGACATTAGAAACAGGAACGCCACACGTGCCTTGAGAGGGTGTGGCACTGATATAACTCAAATAGGTGTGTGGTAAATTTTCAGTGACTACAACATTGGTAGCAACCGATGGCCCTTGATTCTGCACTGTTACGGTATAAGTCATATTAGTAAAGCGAGCGACAGGATCGGGGGTGTCTACTTTGTTGACGAGTAAGTCAATTTGCGCTTGATTAACAACGGTTGGTTGAGTCACTGAATTATTGGCCATATTCACATCAGGTACAGTCGCACTATTTGCATGACTCACACTTGCTGTATTACTGATGGGACTTGCGGCAAATGCCGCTGCATTGGGTCGACCAATGACTGTGACGGTTTGTTGTGATGCTGACGCGAGACTTGGCCACGTACAGGTTAACGTAGTAAATATAGCGGGTGTAGTAACGACTGTGCTGCTACTGGTATACGTTGAACTGACTGGTGACGTGGTACAACTTCCTGAGCCCGAAGGAGCAATAGAATGAACCACTAATTGTGCAGGCAAGGTATCAACCATCGTTGTTGTCGTTGCTGCGCCTGGCCCCAAATTACCGACGGTGACAACGTAAGTCAAATTAGTTCCCACACGCACAGGGTCTGGGGCATCGGACTTAGTCACAAACAAGTCTAAAGAGTTGAGTACCGCCACATTAACGGTCGCGCTATTATTACTGGCATCTGGGTCAAGCGGAAAAGTAGCACCTGATTGCCTAAAGACGACAGTAGCCGTATTGCTACGTGCTGCGCCAACCACACTCGGCTTTACTGTAACGGTAAAGCTCGCGCTCTGCCCTGCCAACAACGACGCATTATAGTCACACACCAGATTAATCAGGCCATTGCATGTCCAACCTGTTCCAGAAGCGGAGACAAATGTCGCACCGGGATTTGTCGTCATGTCATCTGTCACAGAGACATTACTCAGCCCCGTCGGATCACTACCGACCGAATTCGTCACTGTGATGGTATACGTCAGATTTTCTCCCGCATATAAACTGGGTACCGACGCTGTTTTAGTAATACTCATGTCAGCAGAGCCACGAATAGTGGTACTTTGTGCCGCAGTATCGTTGGCGGCATTACTGTCTGACGCAGTGCTCGTCACGGCAACCGTATTATTAACGGTTGCGCCTGAATCTGCTCTGAGGGTAAAGCGTATATCGCTGTTATTCCCATTATTAAACGTATTGCCACTCGCATTAGTAATTGTGCGTGTACACACAATATTAGCAGGGCCAACTGTTGGCCCTACCGGACACACCCATGCGTGAGCCGCTGTTGCACCGACAGCCGAAATATAGGTACTGTTGGCAGGAATACTATCGGTAACCGTCAGAACCATGCCTGTGTTTGCATTATTAGGGCCGTTGTTAGACACTCGCACGCGGTAGTCTACGGTATCTCCACGCGCAACAGGCTCTGGGCCATACGTTGCAGCGGTATCACTTTTCGCAATGCCAACATCCAGTACTACCCCCGAAGTAATCGTCACATTTCTCGTTGAGCTATTATTGGTGGCGTCGGTATCTGTTGCTGTCGTGGCAATTGTGGCTACGTTAGATTTTAAACCTGCGGTGGTGCCACTGGCCGTTAAGGTGATTGTTGGAAAACTACTACCTGCTGCCAGTGCCGTGGTGCGAGTACACGTCAATGTTGCAGGGCCTACAATAGGTGGTGCTGTACATGCCCAGCCTGTTGCAGCAATCGCACTGACCGTTACCCCTGTTGGAATAGGGTCTGTTACGGTCGTTGTTTGAACAGCAGTGACATCACTTGGCCCAACATTTGAGGCGGTAATGGTGTAGGTAAAATTAGTACCAATAGGTGCAGAAATAGTGCTCGATGTTTTATTGATTGCCATATTGGCATTAGTTTGCACGGTTGACACAACCGTAGACGAATTATTAGCCGGTGTTGTATCTGTTGCTGGACTGCTTATTGTTGCCGTATTACTGAGTGATCCCGCCGTCGTTGCCGTAAAGTTAACCGACACATTACCTAAATTAAGTGGTGTGGTACTGGCGTTATTAGCGGTGGCACGGGTACAGCTAATTGCTTGTGGTCCTACCAGTGGAAAACCCGAACTCGGAGTACACGTCCAACCAACTGCTGCCGATATGCCTGTTAATGTTGCGCCTGCGGGAAAGCTATCCGTTAACGTGATCGTACCACCCGCTGTTCCCATATTTAACAATGGTGTCAACGTGTAGGTGTAATTTTTGCCTGTCCCTAAAAATCCTGCGGGCACGGCATTAACTGTTTTTGTGACTTGCAAATCATTAATGACGGTATTGGTCACTGAGCTGGTGTTATTGAGTGGTGTGGTGTCTGTTGCGCCACTGTTAATTGTTGCGGTATTGGTTAAGCTACCCGTCGCGGTTGGCGAAAAGGTATAGCTAATATTATTGAGTGAAATAGCTGCCGGCCCTGGATTACCTGTCCCTGCACGTGTACAACTAATGGCTTGTGGCCCCGCTAAGGGAAAGCCTGAGTTGGGTGTACACGTCCAACCTGTACCTGTCGGAGCAGATGTCATGTTGGCACCCGCAGGGAAATTATCGGTCACGGTAATCGTGCCTGCGGTAGTGCCGATATTTAAGACAGGCTGCAAAGTATAAGTATAACTTTGGCTTAAGCCAATGTTTGGCGTTTGGCTGACGACTTTAGTCACTTGAGCGTCATTAGTAATGGTCGAGGAAATGGTACTGCTCGTGTTGTTGGCACTGACGGGGTCTGTCACCCCCGAACTAATAGTGGCCACATTATTCAGTGTCCCCACCGCCGTTGGTTGAAAATTAATCGTAATATTACTTAACGAAATCGCACTACTACCTGAATTACTCGTTGAGGGCTTGGTACAAGAAACGGTTAAAGGCCCTGCCAAAGGAAACCCAGCACTGGGACTACACGTCCAACCTGTACCTGTTGGTGTCGATAATAACTGCATACCCGCGGGTAAATTATCCGTTACCGTAATCGTGCCTGTCGTTCCAATCACCAAACTGGGCGACAGTGTATAACTATAACTCTGATTAAGCCCTAACGGGCTAGCCTGACTGACGGCTTTGGTAATTGCTGTATCTGCCGCTTGATTGACCGTTGTACTTTGAGTCACCGTGTCATTGATGGTGTTATCGTCAGAGACATTTGAATCAACGGCTGCTTGATTAGTAATTGTGCCCAATGATAATGCCGTCACTGGCACAGTAATCACTGAAGCATTGGCGTTAGTAGCTAATGCGGCTACTTTGGTACAGGTTAAGGTAAATGGCCCCGTCAATGGGTAACCGCTGGAAGGACTACAGCTCCAACCTGTTCCCGTCGGTAATGAATTCACACGTAAGCCCGACGGAATGTTGTCTGTCACCGTCATGGTATCGGTAGCTATGAGTGCATAAGGGCCATTATTACGAGCGGTGATGGCATAGGAAAAAGTATCTCCTTGAGAAACAGGGTCAGCACTGTCTGTTTTTGTCACCGACAAATCTGTACCAACTTGAATAGTTGTCACATCGGTATCGGCATTATTGGGGGTATTACTATCAGGTTCGTTGCGCGTACTGGTTGCCGTATTTGAAATCGTACCTGCCACTGTCGGGATAACTTTAATCGTTACCGTCGCACTTTCACCATTGGCTAGTGCGCCGATTGTACAAGTGATGGTGGGTGAACCGACACAAGAACCTTTGGTTGTGGCGCGACTTAAGAAGGTAGTTGATGCAGGAATCGTATCCGCTAACACCACCCCCGTTGCATCGTCTGGACCATTATTAGTGACAACAATGGTATAGGTTAACACCCCACCCGCGGCAATCGGGTCTGGGCTATCACTTTGGTTAACCACAATATCAACAACGGCGGCATGGGCGATATTTGCGTACAGCCCTCCCAAGACTACTAAAATGAGCCATGTTTTTAGTAATTTTTGAAACAACTGAACTGTACGCAATTTATATCCCTTCATCAGTGAAGGGGAAAAAAATAATCCCCTCAACGTTCAATCAAACAATCAATCAAACTACTTTTTCGCTTTTTTCGGCGATTTTTTCGCTTTTTTCGAGGATGTATTCGCTTTAACTTTGGCTGCTTTTGCCTTGCGTACTTCTTCCATTACCAAATCACCTGTTTGGTCATAGGATTGAATAGTTTCACCTAAGTAATCCATTTCAACACGACGGCTTAAAGCATGTCCCATAATGGCATCGGCATCGGTTTTAAGGCTATTAAAGCCTTCACCGCGAAGTTCAATACGACTAGCCGCTATCCCTTTCGCAGCGAGATATTTCAACACGGATTGTGCGCGACGCTCTGACAATGCTTGGTTATACGCCTTGCTAGCACGCGAATCGGTATGACCAATCAATCTAATCGTCATGTTTGGATAGGCTTGTAATATCTCGGCGACACGATCCAAAATCACCACGGCTTTTTCGTTGATATTGGATTTGTCTAAACCAAAATGGACGTTACGTGGCACATTGACTAAAGCAAGAGGCTCTGGTGGTTTAGGTCTCTTTTTGGTCATATCCAACATTTCTTGTGTTGGCGGTGGTTCAACAGCGGCAACTAACGGACACGGTTTTTCCGCAGGTTGTGGGCAGAAACAATTATCCGCTAATTTTTGCGCTCGCTTTGCTAGACGTTCAGCGGCAGCAAAATGCTCACGCGCATGTCGCCAACCCAGTTCTTTATTTTCATGACCTGCCCAAACCAAGCGTACTTCCATTTCCGCAATGGGCGCAGAGGCACAAACAAAACCACGATGTTGCTTTAACTCGCCTGCAATCGTCCATAAATCTTCACGCAAACGCTGTGATTCATTAATGACAGGCGTATCTAGCGTGATGTTATTGTCTGCTTGCTCCATCCGTTCAATTAAATCTTGTGCTTGAAACAAGGCTTCATCAATGACATGGCTACGGTCATTTTCATAGTATTCGTGCATAGCAAAATCTAACCACGACTGTGCTTTGACTAAATAATAGTTATCCGCACCTACACCATTGCTGTTTAATTTAGCAATTCGGTCTTGTGTTGCTTTTAAGACGGTTAAATCAACACTGATTTTTTGATCGCTAATACGTGTTGCTTCAGGATTCAGCACCTGTGATTCTGCGGCATGTCCAGAATTAACTGCTAGCAACAACGCAACCAACACACTCAATGACGAGCGTGAGTAAGGATTAGAGACTGACATTGTTTGGCTCCAATGTTTTATTAATGGAAGGTTTATCAGCCTTAAATAAGTCTTCATCAAATTTGAAGCGCATCCGTAAGTACAAGCCATCAACAGTGAAGTCACTACCCACAATATCTGCGTCTTCATAACTCAGCCAATTATAGCCAAGCGATAACCACAAGTTTGTGGTGACTAAATAGCCTGTTTCAGCACCGAGGACAAAACGCTGACCACCTGAGTCGCCTGATAACCAACCACTTTGTAGGCTTGCTTCCCAACGTTCGGTTAAATCGTGAATGGCTCGGAAACCGACTAAGTAGGTAGCAGAAGTTGAAGTCAATTGCTCATGAGTATCGGTGAACCATTTCGCTGCCAATTGGTTAGCAAATGTCCAACGACGGACAGGATGATAGTTCACATGATTAGAGAAAATATAAGCTTCACGATCAATGAGATTGCTGACCGTGCTGTTATCTTCTTCCATTTTGTATTCAATTTTAGTGAGCGCATCCCAACGATTGGTGTCAACTTGACGATACGCTGTTCCGAGTTGAAAACGCTCCTGTACACGATTACCCGTTTTATGATTATCGGTCAGGTTGATGGTGTTTTTGGTCAATAATGTCCAATCACGCGATAATTTATAGGCAAAGCCCAAGGTATTCAAAATGCTATCGGCGGAATCTGCCCAGCGGAAATCTACTTTACCTGTCGCTTTCCATAAAGGATTAGTCAAATACTCTAGGCTTAAACTAGCGGCAGTAGAGTCGCTGCTATCTGCTCCCTCTAAGGTCGTTACGCGCTCTAAGTTGGTATTAAAACGAATATCATTGGTTAAATACCAGCGATTCCGTAAACCCACAGCGGCTTCAACATCTTTAGCGGTCAAGGCATCACGCACGCGGTACTCACTAAACACACGGCCATCTTGCATATAGTCATCTTCAATACCAACAACAGTGGTATTACGTTGTTGTTGGTCGTTCAAACCAAAACCACCTGAAAAGCTGGATGAAAACTCGTGGCGAGCGTACAGCTTACCTTTTGAGCCTAAGCGATAATCAGCTCCCAATGCCATCAAACGGCGATCAGGATTAGCAATATCTTGTTCGTATTCGGTATAGGCACTTGCACCATCCCATTGTGGGACTTGTATATTTAATTTCGCCCGTGCCGTTGTGCCTTCGTAAGGTGTAACACCACTACTGGATGTCGTGGCAGGTAATGAGGTTTCATCGTAATAACGCGCGCCCACTTCTAAAGAGAGGTATTTATTCATCGTACGATTAATACTAATTTTAATCCCTTGACGTGCACCACCTGTTGAGGTGTTTTCGGTACGCACAGCTTCTGAAATCAATGTTCCCCAGCTATCTAAGCTAAGTTGTAATTTGACACCGCTCTCTGCACGGCCACTGGTTAACGGCGACGCTAAATTTTCAAAAGCGGCATCACTTTCACCGTAATAAGCTCGAATGCTCGCTGCGCCTTCACTATAGGTTAATTCTGCGCGTGAGGCTTGGCCTGACTCTTTAGCATCACGGTCAGACTGCGCTACTTCGGCAATCAATGTTGTGTGTGCACCCAAGACAACTTTTGTATTAGCACTGCTTAAACGATATGTGTCATTAGGAATATCCTCTTGTACCACCGCCGCACCAACGCTGATACGCTCAGTCAGTTTTTGCTCGGCTTGTGCACCACCTACCCAATAATCAACTCCAGCTTGATCCTCTACTTCTACCGTCACACGGATAGAATACGGGTTAAGGTTGGAGTCTAAACTCGGTACAGGTGACTTAAAGTACAAACTGGATGATAAGGCTTCAAACTCATAATCTGAAAAACGACTTTGCTGTATTGCCGAAATAATCAAGCCGGGGTTGTTACGGTCTCGTTTGATGATTTCTACTTTTTCACTATTGACTTTTAGGCCATCAATATCAGAGCAGACAGGTTTTACATTGACATCATCTTTTAGGGCATAAGGTCCAGAAACACCTTTTGCCTGAATTTCACACACAATTTGCTTAGACTTGGTTTGTGCCACAAAGCTTGTTGCTTTGAAGTTATCGGTTTCGTAATGGCCACGAACACCCGTCAACGAGCGGTTATATTGACCCAATGCCAAAGTGTCGCCTTCAATACGTGTGGTGTAATCACCAAACATCAGATAAGAACGACCTTTGTCTAAACGCACATACAACTTGCTGGTTGATTGAGCATCAAAACCTTTAACCGCTGAATCACCATAAACAGGGTAATAGTCTTCAGGACGAATATCGCGGAATAAACGCTGATCGCTTTCTTTTGTATTGTCATAAGATAAGGTTAAGAGGTATTCGCCTTTGACTTTACCTTTTAAGAACATGGCGGCACGACCACCGAGATTTAACTTACCATCATTGGCATTGGCTAAACTTTGTAGCTCATCTTCAAAACCGTCTTTGGCATTGGCTTTTGAGACTTTATTGCTATCAAAGTTTTTGAACGATACCATGCCTTCAATAATACCTGCGGCAACCATTGGCCGTAACTCAGGCACAAAACGAACCTTTGTTTCGGCTTTATAAATACCACTGCTGGCACGCACTAAGGCCTCACCTGCTTCCGTTGGCGCAACGAGCTTGACGGAAAATTCCCCACCTTCAACAAAAATTTGTGTACCTGCCGATTTGGGATCAAGGTCAACCGCACGGAAACGCCCCATATTTGACTCTAAGGTAATCGCCGTACTAGAGGTAACAGGGATGCCCTCTTTATCTAACAGTTTGACTTTAACCAATACTTCATTTGAGCCGTTAGCTTCAACATTCTTTTGCTGGGTTGTCATTTTTAATTCAGATAAATTATCGGGCGCAATCACTGAAATAACAGTCGTACCACGAACATTACCTAATGCATCAAACTGCTTTAAGACAATACGATTGTTACCTGCCTTGAGGTTAATACCAATATATTCTCTGGCTTCTATTTGTTGATTGCTCAGAGTCGTCTTTGTACCCACGCTGTCATCGCTCAGTAAATCACCGTTCAGCGATAACTCAAAACGCGCTCCAAGTACACCCTTAAACAAAATACGTGTTTGTGCATAGGTTAATACTTGCTGATCTTTGAGATTAAGAATCGCCAATTGATTATTGTTTTCATCCGCTAAATAGCTTTCCAAGCTACGATGATCAATCGGCGTATCAACTCTCATGATGTCATCATCAGTCGTTTTCGTGATAGCTGATGATAGCGTTGGCAATTTTGCTTTACCGTGAACACCACAATCACTGCCTGTACTAATGACACAACCACTGGCTGGCAAAGAACGCACATCGCTAGGATTATTGGAATCAAAGGTTAAATCTGCTTTTAATGCGCGTTCTAATTCACCAATGGCTTTATCGCCTTGATTACGACGGTTATAAATTTCCGTCATTGCTGGACCTGAACAAGTGGCATTATCGGTGGTAATCGCAAAGTCGGCACGGTGTAACTCGCCTGCTTTTAAGTCAACAAAACGACTCGCTGGATCGCCCGCATTGCGTACACTTTGTTCGATTAATTCAACATCATCAGGCAAGGTTGTACGATCTAATTTAAGAATATGGGTTTTAGGACGTAAGCCATAAAAATTGTACTTACCTTCAACATCGGTCATGACATAAGAGCCATCTTCCAACATCAAACGAATGCTTGGAACGCCGATCTCTTCCTGATCTTGCACGCCATTACGATTGCAGTCGGTATAAACTTTACCCGTTACAAAGGCTTCTGTGTTAAACACGCCCGCGAACACCTTGACTTGAGCAACCGCTTCATTAGAGGACGTGCCGCCCACTTTATCCTCAATGGCGCGCGCTCGGTTGACACCATCACCACGCAACGCACCCACACCCACTTGCGCACGATAGGTAATAATAATTTCTTTATCAGCAGTCACATTGCCAACGGTAAATGTCAGTTTTGGCCCACGTCCACCTTTGGGGTCTTGCGCTACTTTATCTACCTTGGCACTACCCAAAACATAGTTAAACCCTTGTGGCAAGGTATCCACTAATAACACATCGGTTGCTTTGGTTTTTGTCGCGGAAACATTGCGAATATTAATGGTGTAATCAACAAACTCACCCAGCTCTACCGTTTTACGCGTTGATGTTTTCTTGACAAACAACGATGACGAAAATACGGCGGGTGGATCCATTGGAATATCTAATTCAATAGGTCCTTCTGTCGGAGTCACTTCAAATATGCCGCCATAAGAACCCGTCACATGAATAGTGCGGTGAAATTCACTTTCTAATTTAGCTTTAGACACAACACTTGGATATTGATACGGTGATGGCGCAGTAATAATTAACTTATAGGTTGCAGGTGGCACTAAAGGAAAACGATAAGCACCGTCAACACCTGTAATAATGAGTGCTTGGCAAGCAGGATCTGCTAGTGGATCACGCGGCGGCGTACAACGCCGATGAGCATCATCAAAAATAATGGCGGGTGTATCTTTACCATCATCTAAAACCAATCTGACTGTGGCACCCGCTATTGGCTTATTCGTACTACTATCAAAAACAATACCAAAAGGATCAACGAGCAGCAAACTTGAGACAGGCTTACCGTTTTCATCAAGCACTTTGCTATTTGGACGCTCTATATTGGTGTCATCCAAGCAATATAAAATAGTGGCTACTAAGGTATCGTGAGATGTTGTTTCAATAATGTAGTTACCAGACACAATCGGAAACTCAAACATCGAACGAGTAGGTAAAGCATCCGCTTTTTGCAAATGGCTGTCATTAATACGGAATGTCCCCGTATTGTTGCCAGTTTCAATCGCGATTACCGTTTCAACATCACCACTTTTAGTGGATTTAACTTCTAACATTAAACGATCAGGAAAGTCAGGGCGCAAGTTACATTGAGCGCATTTCGCTTCTAAATAGACGCTGCCATTTAACGCAACACGGCCAACCAACTTATAGTTTTGGTCATTGCTGGTTAAAGTGGCGGAGCCTTTCACTACCGTCTTTTGTTCGTTGGATATAGACTGACGCGTTTCAACACCATAGAAATAATAGGCGTTAAACAGATTATTAATGGTTGCGCCTGTTGCACCGTTATAGACATTGACCCGTAATTTTATTGAGTCCGTCTCGGCGACAGGAAACGAATCATAGGCAACCGCAACCGCATCTATTTTAGAAGGATGCTCAACGGTTGCTTCGTTATATGTGCGGTAAGTGTGTTCAGCATCGCCAATCACATGGTACAACACAACGCCTTTGCGACTGGAATATTCCGTCGCTTTTAATGTATTAAGTGGATCTCTATCATTCAACAACGAGATATTGGCGGGCAAAATATCCTTAAAAATGACTTTTTTGGTTGCTGTGCCGTCTAAATTAATGTCAATGGGGTTCAGAGCAATGATGCCATTATTGGTTGCCGTGAGCGTATAAGTTAATACATCAACCGTTGTTGCCGCCGCCTTGAAGTCAACATCTAATTTATCAACTTGTTTGACTAAGCCAATGACGGGTTTGACCGTATTCACACGATCTATTTGTGTTAATTGTTGCGGATTGACTGCCTGTTGACTGGTAGCCGTTAGATTTAAGTCAAAAAAATCATTGGGTTGTACATCTTTTGGCACGTCACCTTTGACTAACAACAGAGCTTGCTCATTTGGCTTGAGCGTAATGATGTAATCACCTTGAATGACTTTATCGGCGGCATCGTAAATACCGTTTTTATTGATGTCGTGAATCAATAATACGTTGCCTAATAATCCTTTGTCGGTTGTAACATCGGTCAGAGTCAAGCGATAACTGTCGTCTAAGTTACCTGTATTGGTCAGCGTATGCTTCCAAACAGCCGTTGTTAACGGGTCTAGTGTTAAATCAGGTGCAGCCGTCAACGTTGCTTTATAGGCAAAAATCTTGGTGCTGACCGTATTAGAATCAGTCGTTACATTCGAGCCGCCATAGATGTACGCCAATGAAAAATGATTATCAAAGCTTGCACCAATCGTGGTATCGGTCACTACTGCTTTAATATCCAATGTTTCACTGTGATTCGCGGCAAACTCATCCAAAGCTAATGCTAAAGCACTGACTTTAGTAAAATCAGGTAGCTGATTAACATTGTAGGGTAAATAAGTATTACTACCGACAAGACGATAGAGTAACTGCCCTTTGCCACCTGTATTAGTCATCCCCTGAAATTGCACACCTGTAGGCGCAATATCTTCCAGTAGTATTTTATTAACCGATATACCATTAATACTTACAGGCCGAGGAAGCACACCAAAATTACCCGTATTGACAGCCGTTAGGCGATAATTTAACTGGAGTTTTTGAGCGTCTGTTGACTGTAAATTAATCTCAGTTTTATCAACGCTTTTGGTTAGCACAAACATGGGAAGAAGAGTATCAACACGATCAATACGGGTGATGGTGTGGGGAATAGGTTGCTCATTGCTGACAGCAAGTTGTATTTCAAAAAAATCGTTCGCCAATGCCGTAGAAGGCACAGTGCCTAAAACTAATACAGTGGCTTTTTCGCTCGGCTTTAGCGATAACGTGTAAGTACTATCAATCACTTTATCAATAATTGGGTCATATTTACCATTACTGTCAACATCATGAATCAGTCTCGGATTACCCAAAACACCGTTATCATTGCTTAAATCCGAGACCCCAAAATGGTAAACGTCGGTAACATTACCTGTATTGGTTAAAATATGCGGCCAAACAGCGGTGTCACTGGGCTTTTTTAACAAAGGATTAGCAGGCGTTAAGGTAAATAGACTACTTAAAATCTTTGTGCTGACCGTATTAGAAAAAGCTTTCTTTTCTTCACTACCATGCTGATAGTAACCCACAAATTGGTTATTCAAGACAAATACTAGGGGGTTAACAACCGCCACTTTAACTTCCAAATGCTCTGTAGTGGCAGGAGCAAAGGTATCGTAGGCAATTGCAATACGATCTATGTTGTTAAAGTCGGGAAACTTACTTTTGTCATAACGCTGATATATTTTTTCCCCTGTACCAGAGACATGATACAGAAGCTCCCCTCCCCCACTACCATTGTAAAATATATCCGTCAAAACAACGCCTGTCGGTAAAGGGTCTTCAAAGGTGATTTTTGTTTTATTTTCACCATTAATGCTAATTGAACTCCCTTGCGCGCTGGCGTTACCCGTATTGGTTACATCTAAACCGTATGTTAAATTCTTTGCATTGACATCATTAGAGTTAACAAGAATTTCTGTTTTATTGACGCTTTTGATTAAATTAAATTGAGCGCCTTTGACATAAGCTTTATCTTGCTGACTCAGCTGTGGTGATTGTGCAGCAATGCCTTTGGCTTCTATTTTGACAAAAAAGAAATCAGTATCGGCAACATTTAATGGAATGCGTGCTTGTATCAGCAACGGCATATTTTCACCAACCGCTAAAAGCTCACGGTAAGTATTAATATCAATCAGGACATCGCTTGTATCATAAATACCATTATTATTAACATCATGAATTAATTGAATATTGACGAGTTGGCCACTATCACCACCTACATCGAGGACATTAAATTGAAAGGTATCGGCAATATTGCCCGTATTAGTTAAGACATGCGGCCACGTGACGACTTGTCCCGCACCAGCAATCATTTCATTGGCTTGCGTTAATTGTGCCGCCCAAACAGGAATCACTTCAATAGTAACGGCGTTGGACGTAAGGTTATAAGTATCACCATTTTGGTCTAAAAACTGACCCGTCGCGATGTTTTCAATTTTTATACCCGCAGGTGCCATTGTTGCTCTTGCCACACCATAAAACGCCATACACACCACAAGAAGAGTGCATATTAATTGGGCGATTTTGGGAATAGATAGAGAGCGCACGATTCAGCCTTTTTTTGAATTTATAATTGAAGAGTTGTCACCTTAAAGCACCCTTGAAAAACAAGTGCTTTAAGGCGAGCAATTAGGCTTCCATGCCCGAGACTTTAGTAAAAATCGACCTAAGGCTTATTCGTCGATTTTAACACTGAAGCTAAATGTAGCAGTAGCACCACCATTCAATCCACTGACTGTAGCACCTAAACTACCTGTCGCAGTATCAGTGTTGATACCTGTTGTACCACCTGTGGTGACAGGAACCGTAACAGGGAACACGATGGCTGGCGCTGGGCTAGGTGTCACAGCTAGTTTTGTAAACGCAGGTGTTGCGTCATTAATGGTAATGCCAGTTACAGGAGAAACACCTTCGTTGGTTGCCACGATGCGATACATAATACATGCACCTGGCAAGGCACTGATGTTGCCAACCGCAAATCCAACATCGGCTGTACCATTACAATCAGCGTCAAGGGCTTGGGTTTTATCCAAACGGATTTGACCGCCAATCACGTTAGTTGTGTCAGTATTAACTGGGCTACTTGGTGCAGGGATCGTGTTGATCGCACCTGTGACAACCGCAGTAATGGTTGCTGCATCCGTTGTACCTGGTGTGGCACTGGCTGGCGCTTGTACTTTAGCAAAAATACGCACACTTTCAGCAGGTGACAAACCAGCAATACCATTACCAACCGTACCCGCTGTTGTTAATGTTTGGAAGTTAGAAGCACTGATGGCTTGATCGAGTACATCTAACGTACCATCGTTATTGGTATCAATGTAGAACACCGTGCTGAAACCTATACCAAACAAGGTGTTTGCGCCTGTGAAGGTAATTTCACCTGACGCAGAACCTTCAACAACGTTACCGTTGTTGGTGACAATGTGGGTATAAACAACTGAACCACCTGGGAACACCTGACCTGTATTATCCGAAGTCATTTGGATATTACGGTAAGTATTAACTGTCACCGCATCCAATTTCGTATCTTGTACACCAGTCACAGGTGAAAGAGTGCGGAAATAGATGTCTTGGCTAGCAAGAGGGGTTTGTGTTGCGGGTACAGTGACTACCGCACAGACCAATCTTTGATCAAGAGCAGACACATAGGTATTAACAGTGCCTGTATTTGTGATAGTTGCACCTGTGGTTGAACAGTCAGCTGCAGCGCCACTGGCATCATTACGGAACACAACCGTCCAACCTGCTGGGAAGGCAACCGCATTCCCAGGATCACTATCATTATCAGCTGATAAATTGTAGTTATCCGCTTGACCTACTTTGTTAGTAATGAACAATGGGAAGGTTGCTGTAGCTCCTGGATTAACGGTCTTGGTTGTCCATGCACCATTAACACCAGCACCACCTGCGACTGCACCTGCGTCAGACGCACCACCCGCACCTAATACGCTATTAGCTGCACTGTTGGCTAAGTCAACGACGTTAGATGTAATAGCCAATAACGTATCATAAACAAAATCTGTTTTTGTTGGGTCAATGACAGATGTTGCTGTTTTAATCACATTAAACGGTGCGCCAGTGTTGATCGCGTTCGCTGGCAAAGTCGCTTTTAACACCACTTTGTAGTAAGCACCTGGAGCCATTGCGCCCGTATCTGGAATACCGTCACTGTTGGTATCTTGTAGAACGTTGACACCATCTGCTTGGAATAATTGGAACGATGTACCGACTGGGAAGGCATTTGCACCTGGATTAGCGTAAGTAATGTTGAATTTATCAACACCGTTACCATTGTTCCAAATATAGTTATCAAAGACAACAACTGTACCTTGACCAGCACTTGCTACTTCGACGATGTTATCAACACCAACAAGTGTACTGATTGTATCGGTGTCGTTAGCCGCGACAGATGCCGTTTGCGTCACAGTAAAGTCAACCGAGTTGGTTGGTTGAGAGCCAACTGGCGCAGTACCATTGTTATACAAGAATTGTGCTGTGTTTGTTAAGATGCCTGGTGCAGCAACTGGGTTAAGATCAACAGCCATTGCTTGGTCATCAACACGCACGGTAAATTTGATAGTACCAGAGACGTTAGGGGCAACAGAAGCAATGGTGATATTTACTGTTTCGTTGTCTGCGCCATGAGTACCTGTCACGTTAAAGTTAATGCCTGCACTACCGTCATCGGCCGCACCAGCAGTATCAGTTAACGTACCACCCGAACTCCAAATACCTGAGTTGGCTTTATACTTCATACCACTCAAGCCAACTAACTCTCTTGGAATCGCGTCAGTAATCACAACGCCAGTTGCTGTGTTGTTACCAGTGTTGGTGTACGTTAAGGTGTATTCAACTTCAGTACCAATTGGACCAGTAATCACACTGGCGGACTTAGTGACTGTAATAACCGCATCAGCCGTTACCGTTGCTGTATCGGTGTTTGTTAGAGCATCTGCAACAGGGTTAAAGGCTGAAACTGCCGTCGTAGCTGTGACGGTGGTGACTGCTGTATTACCCGCAACCGCTGTACCTGGCGCACTACCAACAACAACAAACTTGAATACGCCATTACTTGCTAACGTGACTGTATTATTTGCAGGCAGACTTAAATCAGTGGAATTATCCGCGACACCATTACCATCAGCATCCGCGTAAATGGCAAAACCTGTCAAGTTGATAGAGTCTGCGCCGCTCTGAGCAGAAGACAACACAAAGCTCTCACTACCGTTACCTGTGTTGGTTAAAGTATGTGAGTAAACCACTTGTCCGCCTGGTGCAACAACCGCTGTTCTGTTAGCAACTAAGGTGAAACTGCTAACTTGCTGAACAATAGTATTAACCGTATTAGATGTTGCAGTACGGTTCACTAACGACGCATCGGTATACGTTGCAGACGCGGTGTTACCAATGGTGGAGTTTGCGGCTGGTGCAGCTGCAAACGCTTGGCCTGGCACTGCTGCCAAACCGCCTAATGCTACTGCAACCGCAGCAGCAACACCGTTAAAACGCCAAATTTTGCTCGTGCTTGGGCGAGCAGTTTGACGAGTAGTTTCTTGAGTACGCATAATGAGAACCTCTGAGTTTATGCTTGGTTATTAAAAAGTTATATCCGCCTGCCAGCCCGAAAACCGGCTCGCTCACTAGCCTCCCTGCATCATTACGTGAGCGTCCAGCTCCAACACGAGTCTGTTAAAAGTTGCTAACACACATCGTTTTAGGTACAAATTGGCGAATCTTGTACCCAATTTTTGCATCACACGGGCTTCCAGCCAAAAGACAAGAGGAGATAACTTACAACCACTCACTCAAGACAACGAATCAACTTCCTTAATCCCTGATTCGGTGATAATACTCATCAAATAAGTCAGGTTTATTGCTGACTGATCTTCATACGGGCACTGACCACAATCGATTTATCCGCACCTAACTCAGACACTTTCCAACGAAGTGCACGATATTGACTGGTGGGAATAGCTTCTTTTTTAGTGGTATCAATTAATGGTATAGCAGAGAAAGTCACGCTATCAATGGTGGCTTCTGCACCTGCGGGATTGGCTGTTTTTACCTGATATTCCATGCCTTTAGGAACAGGTAATGTGGCGACCAAATTACGCACAGCGGCTTTACTGACGTTTTTATAGGTAGCGCGGTATTCTAAAATTTCACCAGGTTTGGTTTCTTTAGCACTGACTAAGGTTTCTTTGCCATCTTTGGCGACAATTTTGAACAGTTCCAAGTTAATTTGAACCGCTTCTTTTTTGGCGGCAACCGTTGTGGAGGCTGCAACAACCGTAGGAGCTGCACTGACTTGAGCAACAAGCAAGCAGGAACACGCGAAAAAGGTGAAGTTTTTAAGCATTTTGATATGTGCCACAGTTCTAATCCTCAACAACAGTAGGTTGTTTTTGAAAGCAAGAGAAAACATCGCAATATCCACAATAGTAGTATGTTCTTTTGTCAAAGAGGTGACTACACGTAATATCAAACGACATTTGTTGAACCGTGAGTGTATTCCATTGATGTTTCACTAAAACCACAATCTTACAAAAATCAACGTATCTCTCCTTTTATGACACAGTTCACACTATCATGTTTACATATTATCAATAAAACGGTTGAATGCTAGATGAAAGGCCATAGGTTTAGACGAGCGGCTATTTTCTCAAGATAAAGTGATGTCTATCACATTATTTATCGCTGTGTTATTTTTCTTAGCCGCCATTTAAACCATAAAAACCAACTTTTTACAACACGACAAAAATTTATGACTGACAAAAAATTTTTACAACAACTGGCACAATTAGTGGCGTTGCCAAGTGTATCTTGTACAGACCCTCATATCGATCAGGGGAATTTAGCCGTTATTGAGTTATTGGCCAACTGGCTTGAGGCGATGGGTTTTAGCTGCGAAATTATGCCTGTTGGCGTGAATAAAGCCAATTTAATTGCCACACTGGGCAAAGGCTCTGGTGGTTTGGTCTTGGCTGGCCATACCGACACCGTTCCGTGTGATGCCCAACTCTGGAAAAGCGACCCTTTTACCGTCACTGAACGTCAAGGTAAGTTGTATGGCTTGGGCATTGCCGATATGAAAGGCTTTTTTCCTGCGGTACTGAATGCGGCACAAGCCTTTGCCAAAACACCATTACGTTCGCCATTAATTATCTTAGCGACTTGTGATGAAGAGTCGTCAATGGCGGGGGCAAAAGCCTTAGTTGCCGCACAAAAACCAAAAGGCCGCTTTGCGGTGATTGGCGAGCCGACCAGCTTAAAACCGATTCGTCTACATAAAGGCGTGATGATGGAACGGGTAAAAATCATCGGAAATAGTGGTCATTCGAGCGATCCGAGCTTGGGCAATAATGCTTTAGAAGCGATGACGGTGGTAATGAGCGACTTAATGGACTTTAGACGTGAATTACAACAAAAACATCATAATGCCGCGTTTGCCATCCCCTACCCGACCTTAAATTTGGGTTGTATTCATGGCGGTGACAATCCCAATCGGATTTGTGGCCAATGTGAGTTACAGTTTGATTTGCGGCCGTTACCAAATATGGATATGGCGGATATTCGCAGTCAAATCAGCAAACGTTTAGGCAAAATTGCTGAAAAAATGGCGATTGATATTATTTATGAGCCTATTTTTGAAGGCACATTGCCTGCGGAAACCCCTGCTGACTCGCCACTGGTGAAAATGGTTGAACAATTAACCCATCATCAAGCAGGTTCGGTTGCTTTTGGCACAGAAGCTCCGTATTTTCGAGAGTTGGGCATGGATACAGTGATTTTGGGGGCTGGCAGTATCGAAACCGCACATCAACCGAATGAATATCTAGCCATAGAAAACATTTCCCCTTTATTATTGTGGCTTAAACAATTGATTCATCATTATTGTGTGCAGGGACATGCGAATTTTTAACGTCAGGACTTACGCATCTCACCGCGATTAGCGCGTTTTGTGAACATAAAGCCGCCTAAAGCGGCTGAAATGTGAACAAATAAGCGATAACCGCGTAAGTCCTAAATGCGTTGACGACGTTTAATAATTAGCTAGACTAGACCAAGATGGTTTCAATTAAAGAGGTTTACCATGTTATCGGTCAATATGTTGGAAGCAAAATCATCGTTATCGCGATTGGTTGCGTCTATTGAGCAAGGACTAGAGCAAGAGATTATTATTGCTCGTCATGGTCGGCCTGTCGCAAAACTGGTGGCAATTACAGAGAATACCACGCAACAACGAATTGGTATTGCCAAAGGACTGTTTGATATTCCTGATAATATTGATGACACAAATGTAAGCATCAGTCAGCTTTTTTTGAGTCACTAGGCAATGGATGGTTCTAGCGCGTGAATATTTTATTAGATACCCATATTGCACTTTGGGCGATTACTGACAGCCCCAAACTGCCTAAGTTAGCGCGTGAAACGATTGAAAACCTCAACACACAGATTTGGATAAGCAGTGCTAGTCTATGGGAAATCGCCATTAAACACGCATTAGGGCGCGGCGATATGCCCATATCCAGTGCGGCGGCATGGCGTTATTTTCAATTATCAGGCTATCAATTACTGGCTATTAAAGCGGAGCATGCCGTAGCGATAGAAACCCTACCCGCTCATCATCAAGACCCTTTTGATCGTATACTCATTGCCCAAGCCTTAATAGAACCTCTGCGTTTAGTGACGCATGATGCTTTAGTAGCAAAATATAGCGATACTATTATTTATGTTTAATGGGCGGCCTTGAAACGCGCGCCTGTGCTGAGTGCGTGCAGCCGCTCGAAGTAGCTCTTAGGATTTTTGACATGACTGATGATTTTTTATCCCCCGACACCATGACCGAACAATATGTCCATTGGTTTCGGAATTCTGCGCCCTATATTAATGCCCATCGCGGCAAAACCTTTGTCTTGATGTTTGGCGGTGAAGCGGTTAATCACGATAATTTTCGTAATATTATTCATGATATTGCCTTGCTGCATTCGCTTGGCATTCATTTGGTATTGGTGCACGGCGCACGACCACAAATTGACGAAAATTTGATTGAGTACGGTTTAGAAACGCCGTTTCATAAAGGTTTGCGCGTGACGACACGCGAGTCATTACGTTGTGTTTTAGATGCCGTGGGCTCGATTCGTTTAGAAGTCGAAGCCTTGTTGAGTATGGGTTTGGCCAATTCACCGATGTATGGCGCACGCATTGATGCGGTGTCGGGCAATTTTGTCACGGCCAAACCGTATGGTGTGCGTGAAGGTGTCGATTTTCAATTAACGGGCGAAGTGCGTTCGATTGACACCGAAGCGATTAATAAAAACTTAGTAAATCATCATATTGTGATTTTAGGCCCTACGGGTTATTCAACGACGGGTGAAGTCTTTAACTTATTGGCCGAAGAAGTTGCTGTGCATGCGGCGATGGCGTTAAAAGCCGACAAACTCATTTTATTAGGCGAAAAAGAAGGTATTGCGGATACCGATGACCGTTTATTACGCGAAATGATCCCCAATGAAGTCGATCAATATTTACGCAATAAAATTTTAGATAGCGAAATTTTGCGCCACATGGATGCCTCGCGTGAAGCGTGTCGCGGTGGTGTGCGCCGTGTGCATATTATTTCTTATGCCCGTGATGGCGCGTTGCTGCAAGAATTGTTTACCCGTGATGGTTCAGGCACGTTAATTACACAAGACCCTTATGAAGAAATTCGGACAGCGGATATTGATGATGTGGTTGGTTTAATTGAGCTTTTAAGGCCTTTAGAAGAAGAAGGCATTTTAGTACGTCGCTCGCGTGAGCGTTTAGAAACTGAAATTCATCATTTTGCTGTCATTGAACGAGATGGCATGATTGTCGGTTGTGCCGCGCTTTATCCTTTACCTAAAGATGATTCGGGCTTATTAAGTGGAGAAATAGCCTGCGTTGCCGTGCATCCTAATTACCGTAGTGGTGATCGCGGTTCTGAGTTATTGGATTATTTAGAGGCGCGTGCACGTAATAAAGGCATAAAAAAACTGTTTGTGTTAACCACGCGTACTGCACATTGGTTTTTAGAGCAAGGTTTTGCCCCTGTTTCGGTGGATGACTTACCCAAAGAGCGTAAGGCTTTGTATAATTTCCAACGTAACTCACAGGTCTTTAGCAAAAAGCTATAACCATTTTGTAGGGGCGAATTTATTCGCCCACCTATACAATAATGGCGAATCCATTCGCCCCTACATTGTCCCAAATCAGAGATTTTTCATGACCGACACACCCAATATCCGTAAACATTCCTCCGAAGTGGTTGATGGCATTGAATGCGCACCTGCCCGCGCTATGCTACGCGCCGTTGGCTTTAGTGATGAAGACTTCACCAAGCCACAAATTGGTATTGCTTCAACATGGGCAATGGTGACTCCGTGCAATATGCACATTAATAAGCTGGCCGATGAAGCCGAAAAAGGTGCCAATGCCGCAGGTGGCAAAGGCGTGATTTTTAATACCATTACTATTTCTGACGGTATCGCTAACGGTACTGAAGGCATGAAATACTCTTTGGTATCTCGCGAAATTATTGCCGACTCCATTGAAGCGGTTGCGGGCTGTGAAGGTTTTGACGGTTTAGTCGCTATTGGTGGTTGCGATAAAAATATGCCTGCTTGCATCATGGGCATGGCGCGTTTAAATCGCCCCTCTATTTTTGTGTATGGCGGCACGATTAAACCCGGTGCAGGCCATACCGATATTATTTCGGTATTTGAAGCCGTTGGCCAACACGCTAAAGGCGAACTCAACGCTATTCAAGTCAAACAAATTGAAGAGGTCGCGATTCCCGGTCCAGGCTCATGTGGTGGTATGTACACAGCCAACACGATGGCTTCCGCGATTGAAGCACTCGGCATGAGCTTGCCTAATTCCAGCGCGCAAAATGCCGTGAGTGAAGAGAAGCTCTCTGATTGTTATCGTGCAGGCCAACAAGTATTAGAATTGTTGAAGCAGGACATCAAACCTAGCGACATCATGACGAAAAAAGCCTTTGAAAACTCGATTCGGGTCGTCATTGCGTTAGCAGGTTCAACCAATGCCGTATTGCACTTCTTGGCAATGGCACACACCGTTGGTGTTGACTTAACCTTAGAAGACTTTGTTCGCTTAGGTGAAACGACACCTGTATTAGCCGATTTACGTCCATCAGGCAAATACATGATGAGCGAATTAGTCGCCATTGGCGGTATTCAACCCTTGATGAAACGCATGTTGGCACAAGGCTTACTGCACGGTGATTGCTTAACGGTGACGGGCAAAACCTTGGCCGAAAACTTAGCCGATGTCGAAGATTATCCTGAAGGCCAAGATATTATTCGCCCATTTGACAACCCGATCAAAGCTGACTCGCATTTAATCGTGCTCAAGGGCAACCTTGCACCTGAAGGCTCTGTCGCTAAAATCACGGGTAAAGAAGGTTTATATTTCCAAGGCACTGCCCGTGTTTACGCCAGTGAAGAAAATGCCTTAACGGGTATTTTGAATGGTGAAGTGGTGGCAGGCGAAGTCATTGTGATTCGTTACGAAGGCCCTAAAGGTGGGCCAGGTATGCGTGAAATGTTATCACCAACTTCTGCTGTCATGGGTAAAGGCTTGGGTAAATCCGTCGCGTTGATTACCGATGGTCGTTTTTCGGGCGGTAGTCATGGCTTTGTCGTTGGCCATATTACCCCAGAAGCCGCTGACGGTGGTGCAATTGCCTTAGTCGAAAATGGCGATGTCATTACCATTGATGCGGTTACGCGTGAAATCAGCGTCAATATTAGTGATGAAGATATGGCCAAACGTCGTGCCAATTGGACAGCTCCTGCGCCTAAATATACCCGTGGGGTGTTGTCTAAATATGCCAAAACGGTGTCTAGCGCATCAGAAGGTGCTGTTACGGATAAGTAAGGCTTCGACTCCGCTTAGCCAACGTCTAAACGTTCCCTGAGCGGAGCCGAAGGGGCAACTCAGGGGGCGTGATAAATCACGCCCATACCCTATTTGTATGCTTGCCATTTCCTGCACTTTGTCGCACTCTTAAATGAATAACACTCATTAAGAAGTCTGCTTTGAAACGTCACGATATTGCTCAAATTCGCCAAGATTATTCTAAAAAAGAACTGTCTATTACTGATTGCTCTGCCGATCCATTGGCGCAATTTAGTCTGTGGTTAGACGAAGCCATTGCCTCAGAAGTCAATGAACCTACTGCAATGAATGTCGCTACAGTCAGTGCCGATGGAAAGCCCTCTGCACGTATGGTCTTACTCAAGGGCATAGAAGGCCAACAATTCGTTTTTTATAGTAATTATAGCAGTCGCAAAGGCCAACAAATCGACGCTACACCTTATGTCGCTTTAACCTTTTTTTGGCCAGAATTGGAACGACAAGTCCGTATTGAAGGACGTATAAACAAAGTAGCCAGTAATGTTTCTGATACCTATTTTCAATCACGTCCATATACTTCGCGGGTTGGCGCATGGGCTTCTGAGCAAAGTCAACTGTTAGATACCAAAACAACTCTCATCAAACGTGCTGCTTTTTTTGCTGCCAAATATATTGCGAGCGTACCACGTCCACCGCACTGGGGCGGCTATGGCATTACTCCCGAACGTATTGAGTTTTGGCAGGGGCGGCCAAGTCGTTTACATGACCGCGTGGTGTATGTGTTAAATGCTCAAGGGTTTTGGGATAAATGTTGTTTGTATCCCTAAAACTACTGCCTATCCAACAAGCGATAACCAATGGCCTCAGTAATATGGGGAATTAAAATCGCATCACTATCCGCTAAATCGGCAATCGTCCGTGCGACGCGTAAAATGCGATGATATGCCCGCGCCGATAACCGTAAACGCTGCATCGCTTGATCGAGTAACTTGGCTTCTTTTTCGCCTAAAACACAATATTTGTCCAATAAACTCGGGCTGAGAGCTTTATTAGGAAGCTGTTGACGAGCCTGTTGTTTTGCTCGCGCTATTAACACGCGCTCCCGAACAATGGCAGAGCTTTCACTGACTTCTGTATTGCGTAATGCCGATGCAGGCAGAGACGGGACATCAATATGCAAATCAATACGGTCTAATAATGGCCCTGATAATTTACCCCGATAACGCTGAACTTGGTCAGGCGTACATCGGCAGCGCGGCGTACCATCCCCTAAAAAACCACAGGGGCACGGATTCATCGCGGCAATCAGTTGAAAACCCGCAGGAAAGGTCATTTGTTTAGCCGCACGAGAAATCACCACTTGGCCAGACTCCAAAGGCTCACGCAACACCTCTAAGACTTTACGGTCAAATTCAGGCAACTCATCAAGAAATAACACGCCATGATGCGCTAAGGTAATTTCACCGGGTCGAGGGTTAGAACCACCTGACAATTCCATCGTTATATTAGACTATACTTACCCAAGTTCAGTATTTCTTCACAGCAATAGTTAGACTGCTTACATCGCTTATTGAGACTGCCTTGGAATTATACATCGTTATCTAGGACTGATTAGACATGCCTGTCAGAGCTATAAAATACAACTACCGCAACATTACGGGTCGTCTGGCTAGTAGTAAAAGTGAAGGAACCGCCGAGTTTGAATCCAGTCTGGAACGAGATTATCTCACCATACTAGAGTTCAATCCCTCCGTAACCAAATATGAAGTCCAGCCTGTCAGGTTATGGTATTTTCTAGACGGTAAAGAGCGTTCTTACACGCCTGATGTCCTTGTTCACTTCCAAGGTGAAAGTGGCAAGCCCACACCCAAATGGCTAGTAGAAGTAAAATATAGAGAAGATTTACGAGAAAACTGGCACTGGTATAAACATCGGATCAAAGCAGCCTTTCGTTTTGCCAAAGCCGAAGGCTACCTATTCCACCTAATGACCGAAAAAGAAATACGAACGACCTATCTAAGTAATGCTCGTTTTTTACTACGCTATCGCAACCTACCCATTGATGACCCACACTTTCATGTTTTGATCGACAAGCTTGAAATGCTACGGGAAACAGACCCCGATACATTATTAACTGCCATCTATCTAGACCCTTGGCGACGCGCACAAGTCCTGCATGTGCTTTGGCAATGTGTTGCCCAAGGCTATATTGGCACAGATTTGAACATCCCTTTAACAATGAGATCTCGGATATGGCTGTCTCAGTAACCCAAGCATCCCCTCGAAGACTCGAAATAAAGCAAGGAAGTCTCGTACGTCACGCTGGACGAGACTATACAGTTATTGCCGTGCCTGACTTTGAATGGGTGTTGGTTAAAGAACTTAAAACAGAAAAAATAGACCGCGTATTAATTAAAGAATTGCAATCGGCTATTGATCAGCCATCTCAAGTTAAAACTCAAGATTTAATTAGTATTACTGATGAAGACTGGTTAATCGCTCAAGAGCGATTTAATTGTATTCGCCCCCTGTTAGAAGGTTATGAACAACGAACACGCACGATGGTCATAGCGCGTGCGAAAGAAACAGAGAAAACAACAAGTACCCTATATCGTTGGTTAAAACTTTACGAAGCATCTGGCATGATAACGTCGTTGCTGCCTCTAAACCGTCAAGATAAAGGCCGAAAACGTCTCACGCCAGAAGTTGAGCAACTCATTGATCGCGTTATAGAACAAGAATACCTCACTCGACAACAAAAAAAGATTACTCATGTCTGTCGCGAAATTGATCGACTATGCCATCTCAGCAATCTTCCTAAACCTCACCCCAACACCATACGAAACCGTATTGATCAGCTTTCTTTAGAGCATAAAGTGGCTCGTCGGCAAGGAGGAAGAGTCGCGGATGCTGCCTTCTCCCCTATTCTTGGCAGCTTTCCCAATGCCGACTGGCCATTGGCAGTCGTTCAACTTGACCATACTCCCGTCGATATCATACTGGTTGATGATATGGATCGACGACCAATAGGCCGTCCATGGATTACGATGGCCATAGATGTGTATTCGCGAATGATCGGTGGTTTTTATATTTCATTTGACCCGCCTGGAGCCCTTGCCGCTGGGCAAGCCATCGCCAACATTATTCTACCTAAAGAAGCATGGTTGGCTCGGCATAATATTTCAGGTGAGTTACCCGTATGGGGAAAGATGGATCGTCTGCACATGGATAACGCACGTGAGTTTCGAGGGAAAGTATTGGAACGTGCTTGCGAAAATCATGGCATCACAATCGAATGGCGGCCTGTGCGTCGCGCTTATTATGGTGGTCATATTGAAAGTCTACTGGGAACTTTTGCTGAAGAAATTCACACCCTCCCTGGCACCACGTTCAGTAATACTCGTGAGCGCGGTGATTATGACTCCGATGGCAAGGCCATCTTTTCATTATCCGAATTTGAAGGCTGGTTATTGGAACATATCGTGGGTGATTATCATCAACGTCTTCACTCTGCATTGAATACCAGCCCACTGGCCAAATGGCGAGAAGGCATTTTGGGTTCTACAACACGCATGGGACGCGGCATGCCTCCTCGTGAGCTAGATGAACTGAGACTCCGACTTGATTTCATGCCCTTTGTCGAACGTACAATTCAGGATTATGGCGTAGTGCTTGATGGCGTTCATTATTACCATGAGGTCTTACGTCACTGGATCAATGCCGTAGATCCCAACCAACGCAAACAGAAGCGACTGTTTACTTTTCGCCGTGATCCACGCGACATTAGCCTCATCTATTTCTATGACCCTGAATTAGAACAGTATTTTCCCATTCCGTATCGAGATGCGACTCGCCCTGCCATCACGCTCTGGGAATTGCGAGCAGCAATGCGCCAAGCCCGTGAGGATGGCCTCAAAGACATCAATGAAGACACCATCTTTCAAACCAGAACACGCATGATTGAGCGTGTTGAAGCAGCCAAACAAAAAACACGGGCTGTCCGTCGTCAGGAACAACGCCAACGAGATGGCAAACAACGCTCTGTTGTTGCCCAAACGGGTGTTCTCGCTTCAAAAGGTGTAGTGACCGACCCTATCGTCACCAAAACGCTACGACCAACACCTGAACCATCTACTGCCACATCAATTACGCCATTTGATGATCTAGACTTCGGAACGATGTAATGGATACTACTCATTTAGCTGCACCCGCTCGTGAAATGCTACAACTCAGCTTGGAAGAACGAATCAATCGTATTCAAGTCGATAAATGGGTGGGTTATGACCTAGCACGTCAAACATTAGCCAAACTTACGGATCTCAGCATACATCCTGCGAGTACGCGAATGCCTTGTATGTTACTTGTCGGTGACTCAAACAACGGCAAAACGCATATTTTAAAGCGATTTGCAGCCCTGCACCCACCCAAAGACGATCCCTCTGCCTGCCATGTCTCTGTACCCGTACTCTATTTAGAAGCACCTGCCGTACCAAGTGAAGCCCGTCTTTACGAGTCTATTCTTGATCGACTATTTGCCCCATACCGTAGTAGTGATCGTGTACAGAAGAAGCAAGCACAAGTTGTGGCACTACTCCGCCAAGTTGATCTACAACTGTTGATTATTGACGAGATGAGCAACGCTCTCGCAGGCAGTGTGACCAAACAACGAGAGGTACTGAATGCCATTAAATTTCTAGCCAACGAAGTCGGCAGACCCATTATCGCTGCGGGGGTCCGTGACAGCCTGCGCCTAATGCAAATGGATGAGCAAATCGGCAATCGCTTTGAACCCGTACTATTGCCTCGCTGGACGCTGAACATGGATTACTATCGACTACTTTCCAGTCTAGAAGCCATGACACCCCTGTCTCGCCCATCTGGTCTAGGAAATGAAGAAATGGCGGCCAAACTCATGTCCATGAGTGAAGGACTTATCGGCGAAACCTGCCAATTAGTGAAAAGAGCCGCTATTGAAGCCATTCGTAGTAAAGAAGAACAGATCACACCTGCGATTTTAGGACGATTGGGCTGGGTTGCCCCCTCTCGTCGTCGTCGTCAAATCGAAGTCTCAGGCTAATGCTCAGTGGCAAGGTGTGGCCTATTCATCCCTCACCCGCTGAGGATGAATTACTGTCATCTTGGCTCACCCGTATTGCTAGACTCAATTACACTAAACTTCATACCTTAGTCAGCATCGCATTTCCCAACACGGCCATTTGGAATCGCGATATTGACCGCTCAGCATCTTCAGTATTCTTACGACAATTAGCGGCACGCTCTGGTAAAGACTTACATCAGGTTCGGCAAACCACCTTGAATACCTTCGCTTATTCTTTAGGCTCAAGCATACGTGGTCGAGGCAATGATCGCTGGATTATGTCAGCAGGTATTTATCATCGTACCCGCAAACAACCTTGGTTAGGATACTGCCCCTTATGCTTAGCGGAAGATTTAGACCCTTACTTTCGGCGACGTTGGAGATTGGCATTCTATACAGTATGCCATCGGCATAGCGTCCTGTTGCTGGATCGTTGCTCACAGTGTCAATCTGTCATCCAGTTCTTTCGCCATGATCTAGGAGACCGCAACAAACCCGCGCCACTGACTCTCAACCTGTGCTTTCACTGTCAATTTGACCTTAGCCGCGCGCCAGCCTATGGCGATGCTTGGTCAGATTGGCGAGTTCAGCAAGATATGAGTGTATTAGGAGGATTGTTTGATCTTGGCTATTTGAGTAATTTCACAGGCGAATTTCAATATAACTATCTGTATTTAGATGTCCTACATCAGCTAGCTCGTTGCCTAGCCAGTCGGCTGGGTCAACCCCTCTGGCAAATCAGCCGTCAGATGGCACACCTTCCAGCCCATAATATCCCTGCCCAATTTCGCTACATAGAGCAAATGGACATCACTACCCGCCATGAACTCGTGACTACAGCGATTTGGCTGCTACATGAATGGCCCTCTCGCTTACTGCATGCCTGCACGCAAACACATATTAAAAGCTCTACGCTCTTTCGTGATTGGCCACAGGCACCTTATTGGTTCGCATCAGCCATTTTCCCTAAGCTATACTCCCCCAACCAACACATTAGCCTAGAAGAGATTAGCGAAGCTATTGCTTACTGCCATAGACATTACATACCTGTGAATACAGTGCAAGTCGCCAAAGTATTGGGTTTAAATAGCTCCAAACGTATACGTGGATTTTTACGTCATTTGAATTTATAACAATGATCGCGCTTACTCTAAATTGAACTAGTATAAATTTGATTTAAACATGAAAAATTACTTTTAAACCAATGAAGCACGAATTTGTCACATTACATGATATCTCTAAAATACAAACTGAACTACGGTGATTTTACGCGACTGTAACGCATAAAATCACTCAAATCCTATCACCACTACCCCCTATAAAAACACTCTTACAACTATTGACATAATTGACGAAAACATTTAAAAGTTAAAGTCGTGTTTAACTAACAAGTGGGTAATAGTACAGTCAATTATCCCATTATTTAAACATGTAGAGCTTTAAACATACTAAACAGCAAAGGAATTCAACATGATTACTGTCCAACATGGTTCAAGTTTAAATATCCACGCCGCCGAAGATGAGCAATTCCCAGAGTTAAAAGTTGAGTTTATTGAGTTATCGGATGATGCATGCGATAACCAAGTATTCTTAGCGGCCAATTGTAGTAATGGCTGATGGGCGTCATTTTATATTTCAATCTATAACATTTTTAGGTTGCCGTAAATTTTGGGGTTCAAGCCGATGAAACAATATTGGGTGATCCCTAAAGGTGTAATTTTCGTCCGAGAGGATGATCTCCTAAAAATCTCTTTGCGTCGGCAATCAGCTATTTTTCGAGAAGAAACTGCTGTGTTAGCAAAGGTATTCTCCAAGCTCAATCGACCTATTTTGTTTGATGAGTTGATTAATGACATTGAGGTGAACAAGAGAATTCAGGTACGACAAGCATTGTTTCTATTATATGAACGTGGGTTTACTTCTGTAATCTTAGCTGAAAATGAACTCATAGCAGAGTTTCTATTTCTTAGTCATGATGTAGGCATAATAAAACCCAATGTAAGTTTGTTTCCTTTAGCAGAACCAATCTCACTGCCTATGTCCAATTGCAACTCGGACTCTCTAGCTGTGACCTTGCCGAAGCGTTCATCTGCATCATCTCGTAGCAATACGCCCTTAGACATCACTGCAATCGCACTCTTACTTTATTCTGCATATGGCCTCAACGGAACAACACGCACCGTACCATCAGCAGGAGGACTATATCCATTAGATGTTTATGTTTATCTTCAGGTCACCCATGATGCATATCAGCTATTTCAGTATGGTGTAGCTACGCATAGTTTAATCCCTATTGGAAGTTGTACGAATTCTATTTGTGAGTTGTGTAATCAGCAAGCAACTACTACTAATGCAAAAGGTTTGGTTTTATTCTTTTATAATCCCATCAAAAATGTACCCAAATATGGTTCACGTGGCTTATATTTTGCCTTGATTGAATCTGGACATGCGGCTCAGAATTTGCTCCTAGCTGCCACCCAAATTGGACTGGGAACTCGATGCATTGGGTCTCTAAACAAGGCACTTATTATGTCGATAAGTGGCGATTTCTCCAAAGTTCCAATATATGCGGTTGCTATATACTAACAAAGTTGATTTGTAAGCAAAGTTGACTGTATTTAGTGGCTCAAATATTTTTTGTATGTAATGTATATAAACATTCAGATTAGTCACCGTCAAAAATTTGGTTTTAGAAATAAGGGACTAGTATTTAATGAAAACAATCGGATTTATCTATAGAGGAATTCAACAGTCGGGCTTATATGGGGCTGTGGAGGCGGAAAATCAACTGCTTCGAGCTATATCACTTTATAGCAATTGGGATCGTATTGTTGTATGGACTAGTGTGAAAAATACTCTAGGATTGCAAGACGAGCGAGTGATTATTCGCGATTTTACCAATATTATTGAAGATCTAAGAGAGTTTTTGGTTGATTGTATTCATCATGTTGGGCTAGGCGCATCGACCTTGGCAGGCCTTCGTTCTATTTCTTCAGCACCTGTAGTGACCTCTGTATTTCCTGCTTTGAGTTACCATCATCAAATATTGGATCATTTCTTTGAAATATCTACGCCTAAAATACCCGGCGATATTTCCATTTACCCTAGCAATTGTAGTCAAGAAGCAGTCAAGCGTATTTACAGTACACTTACAGGATATGATTCTACTGCACAACACCCTAGTTATAAAGTTATTCCAATAGGTGTTGATGCAGAGGTTTTCTGTAGGGCAGACTCGTCTACACGCTGTCGCACTCGTGAGTTAGAGTCAATTCAACAGAATGCTGTTGTTGGGGTCATAATCTCACGATTTTCCCCATCAGATAAAGCAGACTTGCTTCCTTTGATCAGGTCAATAGCCTCCAATCAAAGTGTAAAGGATTCAAACTTGCATTTCTTATTGGTTGGTGGAGATACTTATTTTGGATCGAAACAATACATAGATATGCTGCAAAAAGAAATCTCTGAGCTTGGCCTTACCAAAATAGTTCAAATCAAATCAATAAATGATCGAACCCAATTGATTGATGTTCTAAAATGCGCAGATATTTTTATATCTCCAGCTGATAGCGTTCAAGAAACATTTGGAATTACTCCAATTGAAGCTATGTCATGTGGTTTGCCTGCAATTGTCAGCGACTGGAACGGCTACCGAGAAACTGTAGTTCACGGAGAGACGGGGTTTCTTGTTAAAACCACCTTTTTCAATAACTCTGAGATTTGGGAGTCAGTAGGGTATAACGCTCACTTTCGAGAACAGCATCTTGTAATCGGTCAAAGCGTAGTGGTGAACACAGATGAAATAATTAGACATTGTCTAACTCTTTCAGATAATCCGATAGTTTTAGCTCAAATGAAAGCGCGCGCTGAAGAAGTTACAAAAGAAAACTTTTCGTGGAGAGCCGTGATTCGAAAGTACGAACAAGTATGGGCTGATTTACAACCCCCGCCACGCTCTTTTGAAATGATGCCCGCAAGGCGAATAGACTATTGGAGTTGCTTCAATCATTATGCGACTTGTAGAGGGAGTGATGAACAGACTTTCGAAATTACATCATTTGGGCTGGATATCTTGCATGGCCGAAAGTCTCTGCGAATAATTGCTGGTTTAGAAAGTTTCCTTCCAATAAAGATGATTAAACTGATTCTAATAAGCTTATCAAAAAATCCGTGCTCAATCGAAAGTTTTGATAAATTGCACGACGCTTCAAAACCATCAATTCGTTTTGTTTTGTAAGCGTCCAGCCGCCTCATCTACGTAACGCACTAAAATCAAGTAATGCTAGGCTTTTCAACAGGAGCCTAATTCATGTCCCTCAAACGACTCACGCCTGACGCGTGGCAACGCCACATCACCTCA
>Ga0209599_10000073_pt1 | contig 72440 bp, 44 predicted proteins | sample Shrwel_input2_FT_FD_187534 | JGI IMG/M metagenome (GOLD analysis project Ga0209599, IMG submission 187534) | Subsurface microbial communities from deep shales in Ohio, USA - Utica-3 well 1 S input2 FT (SPAdes) (version 2) ...
TTAAAGAGCAGTTGCTTTCCAACCCAGAAACCGGTAACGTCAGCGGTTTGTTTCGCTTCGTTTCGTTTTCTGCGTCAGCAGCAGAGAGGCGAACTATACGCACCACCTGAAAAACCGTCAACACCCCGAAACACACTTTTTTGTGCAAAACCGTGAAAAACACGATAAACCGCTGAAATCACACGGAAAACTTTTTGCAAAAAATCGCAAAAAAGTTTCACACACGCTTCACTTCTGCGTCACACCCCCTCCATCGTCCCGATTTCCCCTGTTGATTTGTTGCTTCCATACGGCGTTTTGCCCTGAATGGATCACTGAGCACCACGTTTTTTGCCCAAACCGACGACTTTGCCACGGACACCGGGCACAGCCGGGCTATTTTTGTTACCCTTTGCCTGTTTGAGCGGTATTTCACGCATCTGAAACACTCACTCTATAGAGGGATGAACATTCCATGCTGCACTTTGATGTGTTGATTGTGGGAAGTGGCCTGGCCGGAATGACCTTGGCGCTGCACCTGGCCGAAACGCGCAAGGTAGGGCTGATTACCAAGAAAAACCTGCTGGAAGCCAGTTCCAGCTATGCCCAGGGCGGGATTGCCGCCGTGCTGGATGACGCCGATTCAGCAGAAGCCCATATAGAAGACACGCTGGTGGCCGGTGCTGGCCTGTGCAATGCCGAAACCACGCGCTTTATTGTGGAGAACTCACGGACAGCGATTGACTGGCTGATTGAGCTGGGCGTGCCGTTTACCCGTGAAACCGACAGCGAGAACGTCAGCTATCAGGGTTTTCACCTGACCCGTGAAGGCGGGCACAGCCATCGCCGCATCATCCATGCGGCTGACGCCACTGGCGAAGCCGTGACCACCACGCTGGGCCGCAAGATTTGCGCGCACCCGAATATCACCGTGCTGGAAGACCATATCGGCGTGGATCTGATTACCTCGACCAAGCTGGGCGAGCCGGGCAAACGCTGTTACGGCATTTATGCGCTGGACAAGCTGCTGGACGAAGTGGTGACGATTACCGCCCACCACACCATTCTGGCCAGTGGCGGCGCGGGTAAGGTATACCTTTATACCACCAACCCGGATACCGCCACTGGTGATGGCATTGCCATGGGCTGGCGGGCCGGCTGCCGGGTGGCCAATATGGAGTTCATTCAGTTTCACCCAACCTGCCTGTATCACCCGCACGCCAAGTCTTTTCTGATTTCTGAAGCGGTACGCGGCGAAGGCGGCATCCTGCGTCTGCCCGACGGCACCCGCTTCATGCCCAACCACGACCCGCGCGCCGAACTGGCACCGCGTGATGTAGTAGCACGAGCCATCGACTTTGAAATGAAGCGCCACGGGCTGGACTGCGTCTACCTGGATATTTCCTACAAGTCCGAGAGCTTTATCCGCGAACATTTCCCGAATATCTACTCCACCTGCCTGGAACTGGGCATCGACATCAGCAAGGAACCGATTCCGGTGGTGCCGGCGGCGCACTATACCTGTGGCGGGATTGTCACCGACCTCAGCGGGCACACCGACGTGGACCAACTGTATGCGGTGGGCGAAGTGTCGTGCACCGGCCTGCACGGTGCCAACCGGCTGGCCAGTAACTCGCTGTTGGAATGCATGGTCATTGGCCGCGCGGCCGCCGAAGATATTCTGGCCGCGCCGCTGCACACCATTCCGCCGATTCCGGCCTGGGATGACAGCCAGGTGACCGACCCGGATGAAGAAGTGGTGCTGTCGCACAACTGGGACGAACTGCGTCGGGCGATGTGGGATTATGTCGGGATTGTGCGCACCAACAAGCGACTGGAACGGGCGCTGCACCGGATTGACTTGCTGCAGGATGAAATTACCGAGTACTACCGGCACTTTCATATCAGCAATGACCTGATCGAACTGCGCAATCTGGTGGCGACTGCTGAACTGATTGTGCGCTCGGCCATGGCCCGCCACGAAAGCCGTGGCCTGCATTACAGCAGTGACTATCCGGACACCCTGGCCAGCGCACAGGATACTGTGCTGACGCCCAACAAATAACAGCGAGACCATACCGCACAAACCCGGCGCGCCGCGCGGATTGCTGAAAGACCATCACCGCAATCCGCGTGGTGCTTGGCCAGCGCCATGGATTGCGCCTGGTTTTCCCCTGGCAGGCTATTCTGCTTCAGGCTCGGGCTGTACCTGCAGGTGAAACTGCTCATGCAGGTTAGCCAGTGTGGCCAATTGCACTGGCAAATGCGGTTGCGGCGGACGATAGGTCATGAACAGCGTGCTTGTGCCGTCCAGCCAGCGCACCCAGTTGTCGTCATCCAGCGGCCGGCGCTCCTGATCGTGCAGCAAGGCCAGCACCGCCGTCAGATCACGGTCATCCACCACCGCCAGCTTGCCACGATTCACATCCAGCAGCAGCATGCCCTCGGCAGTCAGAAATACCCCGCCAATCCAGAACACCGCTTCGCCATCGTGCAAGCGCCAGTCGCCGTGCTGGTAGCGCACCACATACGGGCTGACATCGCACTGCACGAACACCCGCTGCGGGCCATTCTGAAAAAAAGCCCGACCCTGGCGGTCCTGCGCATAGTTGCGCTGGATGAACTCGATCATCGCCGGGTGGCTCAGCCGTTCGTCCTGTATCCACCACTGGCCACGGCCATCCAGGCGCAGCCAGCCAAACACATCGGGCACATTCGGCCATTTGGCCATGGCCGCTCGTACGCTGTCGTCCATTACACCCTTTCGCGTCATCCGGTCCCGCCGCCACGCGCCCCTGCACACAGGGCACGATGGCCTCCCAAAATGGTGTTACGCCTTACGCCAGCTTGACCATCTCCAGCTGGCGGATCGAGCGGCCCAGAAAGCGCTCGCCAATGGTTTGAAAGCGTAGCGGAATATCGGTGACAAAATACTGGTAATTGGGCATGCCGCGTTGCGGATTCAGTAGCCCCAGCTCGGCCAGCCGGGTGGCGGTGGCCTCAGCCGTGGTCACTGCCGAATCGACGATGGTCAGCCGGTGGCCGGTCACGTCTTGCAGCAGGGGCTTGATCAACGGGTAGTGGGTACACCCCAGCACCAGCGTGTCCACGTCCTCGACCAGCACCGACTTCAGGTATTCCTCGGCGGTCAGCCGGGTGACTGGGTGATCCAGCCAGCCTTCTTCCACCAATGGCACAAACAGCGGGCAGGCCTGCGAGTACACCCGGGCATCCGGGCTGAGATGATGAATGGCGCGGGCGTAGGCATTGCTATTGACCGTAGTGGGCGTGGCAATCACCGCAATACTGGCGCGCTGGCTGACCTGCACCGCGCTGCGTGCGCCGGCGTCAATCACATCCAGCACTGGCACGTCGCCGGCCACCTGGCGCACCACCTCGGCGGCTACGGCAGCCATGGTGTTGCAGGCAATAATCAGCGCCTTGACCTGGCGCTTGAGCAGAAACTCGGCAATTTGCCGGGTGAAATCTTCGATGGTGGCCACCGACTTTACCCCATAGGGCACGCGGGCGCTGTCTCCAAAGTAGATCAGGTCTTCAAACGGCAGGCGGTCCATCAGCGCACGCACGACGGTCAGGCCACCGATCCCCGAGTCAAACACCCCAATGGGGCGACGGTCCAAGGCGGTCATTACTCTCACTTGATTTCAACCAACGCCGGCCACGCAGACGGCAGGCCGGCAAAGGAAGGCATCATATCACGCCCTGTCGGGCCAATGCCCAGCCGACATGCTCGCGTACCAGCGCCGACGGGTGGTCGCGCCGCGCCAGCAGCGCCGCCAGCACCTCCGGGGTGCCCGGGGCATTGCCCAGACCCACCGCCAGATTGCGCAGCCAGCGTTCATGGCCAATCCGGTAAATCGGACTACCGGCCATGCGCTGGGTAAAATCACTGGCTTCCCAGGCAAACAGGCTGGCCAGGCTGGCATGATCCAGGCCGTGACGCACGGCAAAATCCGCCTCACTCGTCGGCACGGCAAACCGGTTCCACGGACACACCAGCTGGCAGTCATCACAGCCGTACACCCGGTTGCCAATCAGCGCACGCAAGGGCTCGGGAATACTGCCGGCCAGCTCGATGGTCAGATAGGAAATGCAGCGACGAGCGTCCAGCTGATACGGTGCCACAATCGCCTGGGTGGGGCAGGCGTCCAGGCAGCGGGTGCAGCGCCCGCAGTGGGCATCGGTAGGGGCATCCAGCGGCAGCGGCAGATCAGTGAGCAATTCACCCAAAAAGAAAAACGATCCTTCGTCACGCTGAATCAGCAAGGTGTGCTTGCCGCGCCAGCCCAGCCCGGACTGGCTGGCCAGCGCCACCTCCATCAGCGGTGCGCTGTCGGTAAACACCCGGTAGCCCACCGGCCCAACGGCAGCCACCAGCCGGTCGGCCAGTTTTTGCAAGCGATTGCGCAGGGTTTTATGGTAGTCGCGGCCCAGCGCATAGCGGGCAATGGCGGCTTTCTCACCGTCCGCCAGCACCGCGTGCATGTCTGCGGCAGCCGGATCACGGTAGGGCAGGCGCACGGAAATCACCGTCAAGGCACCAGGTACCAGTTCAGCCGGACGGGCGCGCAGTAAACCATGGCGGGCCATATAATCCATCTCGCCATGAAAACCAGCCGCCAGCCAGTCCAGCAGCGACTGTTCCACGCTTTCGGGCAAGGCAGCGCGGCCAATACTGACCCCGGAAAAGCCAAGTTCATACGCCCAGGCTTTGATTTGTTGGGCTAATTCGGGATAATCCCGGTTTTGAGCAGGTTCAGGACACATCCGATGGATGATAGCAGCGTTTGGCAAATTGCCCTGGCCGATGAAGCCGCCACCCTGGCCGCCGGTCGGCAACTGGCCAGCGAACTGGGCGGCGGCATGGTGATCACCCTGTACGGCGACCTTGGCGCTGGCAAGACCACGCTCACCCGTGGCGTGCTGGCCGGGCTGGGCCATGCGGGCCGGGTGCGCAGCCCCACCTACACCCTGGTGGAGCCCTATCACCTGGCCAATCTGGACGTGTTCCATTTTGATTTGTACCGCTTTGCCGACCCGGCAGAATGGCGCGATGCCGGCTTTAGCGAATACTTTGGCCCACACAGCCTGTGCCTGCTGGAATGGCCGGACAAGGCCGAAGGCTGGCTGCCCGCCGCCGACCTGGCCGTGAACCTGGCACTGGACGGCGCAGGCCGTTTGCTGACCGTGACCGCACTGACCCCGCGAGGAACTGCATGTCTGTCGACTTTGACGCCACCCGCCGCCGCCTGATCGGCGCCGCCACCCTGACCGCCCTGCTCTCCGTTACCCGTCTGGGGCATGCCGCAGGGGCCCGGCAGATTATTGCCGTGCGGGTATGGCCATCCAGCACCTACACCCGCATCACCCTGGAATCGCCGGAACCGCTGCATTTCAAGCAGTTCACCATGAAAAACCCGGAACGGCTGGTGGTGGACATCGAAGGGGTGCAGCTCAATACAGTGCTGAAATCGCTGGACAGCAAAGTAGGCGGCGAAGACCCGTATATCAAAACCGCCCGCGCCGGCCAGTTCAACCCGACCACGGTGCGGGTGGTGCTCGACCTGAAAACCCAGGTAGAGCCCCAGGTATTCATGCTGCCGCCGGTAGCTGAATACAAACACCGGCTGGTGATGGATATTTATCCTTCCGCCAGCAATGACCCCTTGCTGGCCCTGCTGAACGACTACAACCAGGGCAAGCTGGACAAGGACATGCAGCCGCCCAAGAACGACAAGGCGGATAAGGCCGACAAGGCGGAGAAACCGGAAAAAACCGACAAGACAGACAAGGCCGAGAAAACCGACAAGCATCACGGCAAGGACAACAAAGATAGCAAGGACAGCCACGCCGATAGCGACGAACCGCCGAGCAAACCCGGCAAAAAACCCTCACGCAGCAACCGCCCGATTGTGGTGGTGCTCGACCCTGGCCATGGCGGCGAAGACCCCGGTGCCGTGGGTCCGTCTGGTGCCAAGGAAAAAGTGGTGGTGCTGCAAATCGCCAAGCGGCTCAAGCGCAAGCTGGAAGCCCACCCGAATATGCGCGTGTTCCTGACCCGCGACGAAGATGTGTTCATCCCGCTTGGGGTGCGGGTGGCCAAGGCGCGCAAGCTCAACGCCGACCTGTTTGTCTCGATTCACGCCGATGCCTTCATCAACAGCTCGGCACGCGGTTCGTCGGTGTTTGCCCTGTCGGAAAAAGGCGCCACCAGCACCGCCGCCCGCTATCTGGCCAAAACCCAGAACGAGGCCGACCTGATTGGCGGGGTGAAATTCAACGTCAAGGACAAATACCTGGCGCACACCCTGTTTGACCTGACCCAGACCGCCACGATTGCCGACAGCCTGAAACTGGGCAAATACATGCTGGGCCAGTTAGGCGAAATCAACCGCCTGCACCGCAACGAAGTGGAACAAGCCGGCTTTGCCGTGCTGAAAGCGCCAGATATTCCGTCAGTGCTGGTGGAAACCGCCTTTATCAGCAACCCGGCTGAAGAGGCCAAGCTGACCAATACCAACCATCAGGACAAGATTGCCGATGCAATGATGGACGGCATCCGGCAGTACTTTGCCAAAAACCCGGCGCTGGCGCGGGTTTGACACCAGAGAATCCAACCCTGGCACCCATCAAAAAACCGGCCCTGTTTCAGGGCCGGTTTTTTTATTTCACCAGACAGAAACTGCATCCGCTCAGAATAACTGTTCCTTCACCCGTTCAACCGCATCGCGGGCAGCATTGCTGCGCGGCGGCGTGCCGGGCGCAGCCGGTTTGTCCGCCGGCTTGCCATCCGGCGCTGGGGCAGCCTCATCGCCAGCTTGCGGGTCGCTGCTGCGGTTGTTCAGGCCCAGCTCCGGATTGGTGTTCTGGAACTCCTCGTAAAAATACTCTGGCCCACCCCTGGCACCAGCGCCAGCACGTTCCACCACCCCGGCAGGCACCGGTGCCTCCACCTCTGGCACGCCCTTGAGCGCCTGGGTCATATAGTGGATCCAGATCGGCAAGGCCGCGCCGCCACCGGTTTCGCCGCCGCCCAGGCTACGGTTATTGTCAAAGCCCACCCAGGCAATGCCCACCAGATGGGCATTGAACCCGGAAAACCAGGCATCGCGGGAATCATTGGTGGTGCCGGTTTTGCCGGCCAGATCCATGCGCCCCAGCGTCATCGCCCGGGTGGCGGTGCCGTAGCGCACCACGTCCTTCATCATGCTGGTCATGATGAAAGCGTTGCGCGGGTCGATGGTTTGCTCGGCATTCTTGCCCACTTCCGATGGCGTGGTTCGCGCCAGCACCCGACCCTGATTGTCTTCAATCCGGTCGATGATGTAGGAGCGCACTCGGTAGCCGCCATTGGCAAATACCGCGTAGCCTTCCGCCATTTGCAGCGGCGTCACCACCCCCGCGCCCAGCGCCATGGTCAGGTAGGCCGGATGCTGCTTGGCACCAAAACCAAAGCGGCCAATATATTCCTGGGCGTAGTCAGTGCCGATGGCCATCAGGATACGGATGGACACCAGGTTTTTCGACCGGGTCAGCGCCTGACGCATGGTCATCATCCCGCCAAACTTGCCATCGTAGTTTTTCGGCTCCCAGCGCTGGCCACCAATCGACTGCGGGTCGATCACCAGCGGCGCATCGTTGATCATCGACGACGGGGTAAAGCCACGCTCCAGGCCTGCCGAATAGATAAACGGCTTGAAGCTGGAACCCGGCTGACGCCAGGCCATGGTCACCCGGTTAAAGTGGTTGCGGTTGAAGTCAAAGCCACCCACCAGCGATTTGATCGCGCCATTGTGCGGATCGACCGACACAAACGCGCCTTCCACCTGCGGCATCTGGCTGATTTCCCACTCGTCCTTGTCGTTGCGCTGCACCCGCACCACCGCGCCAGGGCGAATCTGCTGCGCCGGGGTCAGCTTGGCCGACAAGGCGCGTCGGGCAAAATTCAGCCCGCTGCCCTTGATGACAACCTGCTGGCCACCGCGCAGATACACCACCACCTGGCTAGGCCCGGCTTCCAGCACCACGCCGGGCTGCAGCTTGCCGCTGTCGCGAATGGCCGCCAGCGCTTCATCCAGCGCTTCATCCCGTTCGCCGCTGGGCAGGGTTTTCAGGTCGATATACGACTCGGGTGCCCGATAGCCATGGCGGGCGTCGTATTCGCTCAGGCCAACGCGCAGAGCGTCAAACGCCCATTTCTGGTGCTGGCTGTCCAGCGTGGTGACCACGCGAAAACCGTCGGTGTACGCCGCTTCCTTGTAACGTTCGAACATGGTCTGGCGCACCATTTCCGCCACGTACTGCGCCGGCACGCTGAAATCCTCAGCCTGACGCGACACGCTGGCGGGCTCGTTCTTGGCGGCTTCGTATTGTTCGGCGCTGATAAAGTTCAGCTCGCGCATCCGGCGCAACACATACAGCTGGCGCAGACGGGCGCGTTCGGGATTGACCACCGGGTTATACGAAGACGGTGCCTTGGGCAGCCCGGCCAGCATGGCCATCTGCGCGGTGCTAAGCGCCTTGAGCGGCTTGCCGTAGTAAATCTGCCCGGCAGCGGCAAAACCATAGGCACGCTGGCCCAGATAGATCTGGTTGAAATACAGCTCGAGAATCTGGTCCTTGCTCAGATTGTGCTCAATCTTGAACGACAGCAGCGCCTCGTTGAATTTGCGCGTCAGCGTGCGTTCCGACGACAGGAAGAAGTTCTTGGCCACCTGCATGGTAATGGTCGATGCACCGGATTTGGTTTGTCCGGAAATCAGGTTGCCAGTGGCGGCGCGCAGCACGCCCATGTAGTCGATACCGCCATGCTGGTAAAAGCGCTCGTCTTCGGCGGCCATGATCGCCTGCTTCATCAGCTGTGGCACTTCCTGGATTTTGGTGAACGAACGACGCTCTTCGCCAAACTCGCCAATCTGCACGCCATCGGCGGTGTAGATGCGCAGGGGGATTTTCGGACGGTAATCGGTTAGCACCGCCAGGTCAGGCAGTTTCGGGTAGGTCACAGCCACCGCAAAGCCCAGCAAACCGACGGCAACCACCGCCAGAGCCAGACACAGGGCAACCACGCCAAGCAGGACGCGAGTCAGCATGGGCAGGAAAAACACAGGAATAAGGAACGCCGATTATAGACCCGCCCATTCACGACTGTCTGCGCAGGACAAATTTTTGTATGGCGGGGGTGTCGCGCGGGCGGGAGGTCTTTGGGTACAATATCGGGCATGATACATGTTGCTGGCAATATTTTTCTGGTCGGGCTGATGGGGGCGGGTAAAACCACCGTCGGGCGCACACTGGCGCGCGAAACCGGCAAAACCTTCTACGACTCCGACCACGAAATCGAAGCGCGCGCGGGCGTGCGCGTGGCGACGATTTTTGAAATCGAAGGCGAACCGGCGTTTCGCGAACGCGAGCGCAAGACCATCGCCGAGCTGGCGCTACGCCAGAATATCGTGCTGGCCACCGGCGGCGGTGCCGTCACCCATCCGGATACCCGTCAGGTGCTGGCGGCCCACGGCACGGTGATTTATCTGCGCGCCTCGATCGACGACCTGCTGCTGCGCACGCAAAACGACAAAAGCCGACCGTTGCTGCAAACCGCCAACCCGCGCGCCAAGCTGGAAAGCCTGTTTGCCCAGCGCGACCCGCTCTACCGCGAAGTGGCCGACATCATCATCGACACCTCGCGCCAGAATGTCCACCTGCTGGTCAGCCGCCTGCTGAGCAAGCTGGCCAGCCCGGCGGGTGGTTCCTCCCCTCCCTGCCCGGCGCTTCCGCATGATAACGCTTGACCTTGTTCTGCCCGACACCCGCTACCCGATCTACATTGGCGAAGCCCTGTTTGCCAATCCGGCGCTGATTTTGCCGCACCTGCCGCAGAAAAAAGCCGCGATCATCACCAACACCACAATTGCCCCGCTGTACCTGGCCCCGCTGCAACAGGCGCTGGAAGCCGCCGGGGTCAGCGTCACCCCGGTGATTCTGTCTGACGGCGAAGCCTACAAGACCTGGGAAACGCTGAACCTGATCTTTGACGCCCTGCTGGGCGGGCGCGCCGAACGCAAGACCACGCTGATTGCCCTGGGTGGCGGGGTGATTGGCGACATGACCGGCTTTGCCGCCGCCTGCTACCAGCGCGGCGCGCCATTCATCCAGATTCCCACCACCCTGCTGGCGCAGGTGGACTCGTCGGTGGGGGGCAAGACCGCCATCAACCACCCGCAGGGCAAAAACATGATCGGCGCGTTTTACCAGCCGCGCGCGGTGCTGGCCGACATGGCCGTGCTGGACACCCTGCCAGCGCGCGAGCTGTCCGCCGGCCTGGCCGAAGTGATCAAATACGCGCTGCTGGGCGATGTGCAGTTTCTGGCCTGGCTGGAACAACACATCGACGCGCTGCGCGCCCACGACCGTGCCACCCTGGCCGAAGCCGTCCGCCACTGCTGCCAGATGAAGGCGGATATTGTTGGCGAGGACGAAAAAGAAACCGGCGTGCGCGCCCTGCTCAACCTGGGCCACACCTTTGGCCACGCCATCGAGGCCGGCATGGGCTACGGTGCCTGGCTGCACGGCGAAGCGGTGGCGGCGGGCATGGTGCTGGCGGCGGAAACCTCACGCCTGCTGGGCTGGATCAGCGAAGCTGACGTGGCCCGCGCCGTGGCGTTGATCGAACGCGCCGGCCTGCCCACGATCTCGCCCAATCTGGGTGTGGACACCTGGCTGGAATACATGGGCCACGACAAGAAAGTGGAAGAAGGCCAGCTGCGCTTTGTGCTGCTGCGCCAGCTGGGCCAGGCGGTGATCGAAAAAGGCGTGCCGCTGTCGGTGCTGCAACAGGTGCTGCAAGGCCGGTTTGTGGCCACCGCAGCATAAAGCCGCACAACGCCCAACAGCCATCGCCCCGCGCCCACGCAGGCCGGGGCGATGTGGTTTGTACCCTATGCCAGCCCCCTGGCCTTCTCCCGAGCGGCCCATGCCCCCCACGCTATTCGACACCCACTGCCATCTTGACGCCGCCGAATTTGCCGCTTGCCGCGATTCGGTGGTCAACGCCGCGCTGGCTGCCGGGGTGGGCGACATGCTGGTTCCTGCCGTCAGCACCGCCAGTTGGCCAGCCACCCTGGCCATGCGCAGCCGCTATGGCTGCCGGGTGGCGCTGGGCCTGCATCCGGTGTATCTGGCCCAGCACCGGCCCGAGCATCTGGAACAGCTGGCCGACGCGCTGGACCGCGAGCGGCCCGACGCGGTGGGCGAAATCGGCCTGGATTTTTATCTGCCTGAACTCGACCCCGCCGCGCAGGAAGCGTTGCTGCTGGCCCAGCTGAAGCTGGCGCGCGCGCGCCAGTTGCCGGTGGTGCTGCATCTGCGTCGGGCGCAGGATCGGGTGCTGAAGTATCTGCGCCAGGTATCACCACCCGGCGGCATTGCCCATGCGTTCAATGGCAGCCGCCAGCAGGCCGATACGCTGATTGCGCTGGGGTTCAAGCTGGGTTTTGGCGGAGCAATGAGCTATAGCGGTTCGCAGCGCATTCGCCAGCTGGCGGCCACGCTACCGCTGTCGGCGCTGGTACTGGAAACCGACGCGCCGGACATCCGCCCGGCCTGGTGCCCACCCGAACAGCCCAACCAGCCAGACAATCTGCCACGCTTTGCCCGGATTCTGGCCGAACTGCGTGGTGAAAGCGTGGAAGACATTCTCACCGCCACTAGCGCCAACGCCCGTCAGGCGCTGGGACTGGACGGGCAAGCGCCTAGGCTTCGCGCCGCTTGAAATCAGCCAGCCGAAAGCCCTGCGCATACAGGCAGGCAAAGTACACCAGCACCCCAATCAGCACCAGCACGGTCAGCCAGACCACCCGCTGCCAGGCAGCGCTGTGCAGCCAGTCCAGCGGCAGGCTCCAGTACAGCACCAGCAGCACTTCCGCCATCACCGCCAGCGCCAGCGCCACCTTCCGGGCAAAGCGTCCCCAGCCCGGTTGCGGCTGGTAAATGCCATGCCGGCGCAGTTGATACAGCAGCAGACCCGCATTCAGGCACGCCCCCAGCCCGATGGCCAGCGACAGGCCGGCGTGCTTGAGCGGAATAATAAACGCCAGGTTCATCAACTGGGTACAGGCCAGGGTGAGCAGCGCAATCCGCACCGGGGTTTTCACGTTTTGCCGGGCATAAAACCCTGGTGCCAGCACTTTGACCAGAATCAACCCGACCAGACCGAACGCGTAGGCAATCAGCGCCTGCTGGGTCATCGCCACATCGTTGGCGGTAAATTTGCCGTACATGAACAAGGTGGCAATCAGCGGCCAGGACAAAATGGCCAGCCCCACTGCCGAAGGCAGCGCCAGCAGCAAAGACAATCGGATGCCCCAGTCGAGCAGATGGGAAAACTCGGCGTCCGCTGCCTGGGCGGCATGGCGTGACAGTGACGGCAATAGAATGGTGCCCAGCGCCACCCCCAGCACCCCGGTGGGAAATTCCATCAGCCGGTCGGCGTAGTACATCCACGACACACTGCCCGACACCAGCAGCGAGGCAAAGATGGTGTTGATCACCAGCGAAATCTGGCCAATCGACACCCCAAAGATAGCCGGCCCCATCTGGCGCATGATGCGATTCACCCCGCCATCATTAAAGCGCAAACGCGGCCAGGGCAGCATGCGGATCCGGCGCAAATAGGGCAGCTGGAACGCCAGCTGGGCCAGCCCGCCGGCAAACACGGCCCAGCCCAGCGCCAGCACAGGCGGATCAAAATACGGGGCCAGCAGGGTGGCAAACAGGATAAAGCTGATATTAAGCAGCGTGGGCGTCAGCGCCGGAATGGAAAATTGCCGCCAGGTGTTCAGCACGCTGCTGGCCAGCGAGGCCAGCGAGATCAGCAAGATATACGGAAAGGTGATGCGCAGCAGGGTGACGGTCAGGCCAAACTTGTCGGCGTCGTTGCTGAAGCCAGGGGCGGACAGGTAAATCACCCATGGCGCGGCCAGCATGCCCAGCAGGGTCACCCCCGCCAGCGCCAGGGTAAGCAGGCCGGTTACATTGGCCAGCAAGGTCCGCGCAGCGTCGTCGCCCTGTTTTTCTTTATATTCAGCCAGCACCGGCACAAATGCCTGGGAAAACGCCCCCTCGGCAAACACCCGGCGCAGCAGATTGGGCAGCTTGAACGCCACAAAAAACGCGTCCGTGGCCATCCCGGCACCAAAGCTGCGGGCAATAATGGCGTCGCGGACAAAGCCCAGAATGCGCGACACCAGGGTCATGCTGCTGACCGTGGCCAGGGTTTTTAGCAGATTCATCGCGGAGATCAAACACCGGAACAGCCGGCAAAGCGCGTATCTTAGCCGAATCCGGGCCAGGGCCGGCAGCCTGTTGTGCGTGAGCAGGGCAGGCCTTGGGATTGTTGTTGCAAAACATGCCGATGGTGAGTAAAATCGCGTGTTTTACAGAATCCGTCCCAGGAGACATCCATGGCAAATAGCGCACAAGCTCGCAAGCGCGCTCGCCAGGCCGAAGTGGCCCGCGAGCATAACGCTAGCCTGCGTACCCAATATCGCACCGCCGTCAAAAAAGTGCTGAAAGCAGTGCTGGCTGGCGACAAAGCCGCCGCACAGGAAGTGTTCAAGTCGTCCGTTGCTGTGATCGACCGTATCGCTGACAAGAACATCGTGCACAAGAACAAGGCCTCTCGTCACAAGAGCCGCCTGTCCGCCAAGATCAAGGCCATTGCTGCCTGATTGTCGCGTTCTTGCGCCACCGCAAAAAGCCCCGCCATTTTCGCGGGGCTTTTTGTTGCCTGCTTGCCGCGCAATTCATCCCGCCCGGGCTTGAATCTGCGCCAATTGCCGCGATGTGTTTTTGATGCTTCGACGCCAGCTGATGTGCGTCGCCCCATTCCATCCCCCCTTTGGCAGGAGACCGCCGATGAATGCCGACTGGCTTGCCTGGCTGGCCCAACAGCCCACGCCCCCCACTTACCCGACCCAGACCGACGCCCCCCGCCTGTGTGCGCTGAGCGATTTTGCCGTGCTGGATTTTCATGGCGAAGAGACTCAGGCTTTTTTGCAGGGCCAGTTGTCCAGCGACGTGCGCGAAGTGAACGACCAGCACGCGCAATACTCCAGCTATTCCACCGCCAAAGGCCGCATGCTGGCCAGCTTTCTGGTCTGGCAACGCGAGACGCACTATCGGCTGATGGTGCGCGCCGATCTGGCCGAGGCCATGAAAAAACGTCTGGGCATGTTTATCTTGCGCGCCAAGGTTAAAGTGGCGCTGGACAGCGACAGCGTGCTGCTGGGCCTGAGCGGCGCGCAAGCGGGCGAACTGGCCCGCCAGGTGTTCGGTCAGGTGCCCAGCGCACCAGGCGAGGTAACACAGGGCGAATACGGCAGCCTGCTGGCGCTGGCCGGTGACCGCCTGCTTCTTGACCTGACCGCCAGCGCAGCGCCCACCCTGTGGCAGGCATTGTGCGCCGGCGGTGCCCACGCTGTCAGTCAGACCGACTGGCATGCCCAGGACATCGCCCATGGCCTGCCGTGGATCAGCGCCGCCACCCAGGAGCTGTTTGTGGCACAGATGGCCAATATGGAGCTGATTGGCGCGGTCAGCTTCAAAAAGGGCTGCTACCCTGGCCAGGAAATCGTCGCCCGCACCCAGTACCTGGGCAAGACCAAGCGGCGGATGTTCCGCGTGCATCTGGACGCCAACGGCGTCAGCGCTGGCCAGGCACTGTTCAGCCCGGCCACTGCCGAACAGACCATCGGCCATATCGTCAATGCCGTACCGGCACCCACGGGTGGCAGCGAGGCACTGGCGGTGTTCCAGCTGCCGGCGCTGGAAAGCGGCGTGCATCTGGGCGCGCTGGATGGCCCGGCCTTGCAGGTTCTGCCGTTACCGTATGCCGTGCCGCTGGAATAAGCGCCTCAGCAATACCGCATGAAAAATGCCGTTCAGCCCATACAGGTGAACGGCAATTTTTCATCCAGTTTTTATCCAGGAAAGAGGGCAGACGGCAGGCGCTCAGCCCACCTTGAACTGATTGACCAGCTGCTGCAGGCGGTTGGAGGCAAACAGCGTCTGCTGGGTGGTATGCCCGGTGTCCGCCAGCACCTGGCTGGTGCTTTGCGTGGCGTCGCTGACCTGCTGCACCTTGTCATTGTGCGCCCGGCTGGTGGCAGCAATACCATCAATGGCGTGGAACAACTGCTCGACCAGACGGTGCACCTCACCATTGTCCGACGCGGTTTCCTCGGCCAGCTTCAGGCCTTCTTCCATTTCGCGCATGCCCACCGCCATGCTGGCTACCGCGCCGTGCGCCTGGGTTTGCACGCCGGAAATCATGCTGCCAATCTCATCAGTGGCCTTGCTGGTGCGTTCGGCCAGCTTGCGCACTTCGTCGGCCACTACCGCAAAGCCCCGACCCTGCTCGCCGGCGCGGGCGGCTTCAATCGCCGCGTTCAGCGCCAAAAGATTGGTCTGGTCGGCAATTTCGCTGATCACCCCGACCACCCGGCCAATTTCCACCGTGCTGGTTTCCAGCTGGGTCAGCGTGCGGCTGGATTCAGCCACCGAGTCGCGAATGCCTTGCGAGCGCTGGCGGACCAGATTGACCTGCTGGCTGGCGTTGTCCACCATCTCCTGCATGACCCGCTTCATTTCCACCGCCGAGATATTGGCGGCGTCGATTTCGCGCATCTGGCCAGCCAGCGAGGCAAACATGTCATCCATCAGCCCGAGCACCGTGTGGGTGGTGTCACGGGTGGCATGGTGGCCATGCTGCATCACCTGATTGGTGGTGGAAATCTCGTTGGAGGTGTGGATCACCCGACGGACAATCCCTTCCAGATTGTCGATAAAGCTGTTGAACCACTGCGCCATCACCGTCAGTTCGTCGGTGCGGCCAGTGCTGCGGTCCAGACGCTGGCGCAAATCGCCGCCGCCTTCGGCAATGGTACGCACCATGCGGATCATCTGGCGGAAGCGGTTGGTCAGCTTGCGCGTGCCAAAGGTCAGGAACAACCACGCACCAAACATGTGCGCGCATAGTGCAACCGCACTACGAGAGTGCAAATCCAGCTCAAATAGCGCGTCTACCCCACTGGCCGCTGCCCAGGTAATGAGCATGGTGGTGATATACAGCCGGGTTAAACGGTAACTAATGGTGCGGTGGCGATACACTTCTTCCAGGTCGGCTTCGCACATCATCCCCCAGGTATCGGGCGACCCCGGCAGCTGGAAGGTGACGCCGCGACCAATTACCGGAATATGCCGGTAGTCGGAATACCCCGGATAGGTGACAAACAGGTTTTCGCCGCTGCGAATGGTTTCGCGCACGCCGGGGTGCAACTGGCCGGTGGCCGGGTCGTTGAACACCAGTTCAAACTCGGTATGCTGCTGCACCCGCACCACGCCCCAGCGGGTGCGAATGCCGTCTTTCAGGTTGTCGCCCAGCGAGAAGGTTTTGTCTTCAAAACGCGAACGGGACAACGCTGTGCCTGGCGCAATACTCGGATCAAACACCGATTTGGCCATAAACAGGTAGTTGTCGCCCGACTCATGAAAAATATGCCCGGCCTCACGCTGGATCAGGTCGCTGACCACATCGTTGGGTACCCGCCCGCAGACCGCGCCGACGCTCTGGCCGTTGCGCAGCAGGGGCTGGTAAAACATCAGCGTGACGGCATCGTGGAACTTGGACGTGCTCGGCCCCAGTGCCTGGGTAACCGAATCCAGATAAGGCCCGTGCAAAAACCGGGTTTGCACGCCGCGCGCCACCGCTGCAGCCGGCAGGTCGTGACGCCCCTGACGCTGGTTGGCGGTGGACGCCAGCACCACGCCATTGGCGTCGATCACGAACAGCTCGGAAAATGCATCGGCCAACTGGTGACGAAAACGCAGGATGGCCTCATCCACCTGCGGCATGCCGCCCACCAACTGGTCGGCCAGCGCATCCAGGTGCTGCCATTGCTCCTGGGTCCATTGGGTGAGGATGTTGACCCGGGTTTCGGCAATGCCGGTAAACGACTGCTCCAGCCCCTCCAGCCGATGCCGGTTCAGGAACGTGGCCCAGCGCATCGACACTTTTCCGGTTTTGCCCCACCACGGCAACCATCGTCGTTCGCGATCACTGAGCGCCATGCGCATGCTGGCTAGTGCCATATCGAGTTTCCCTCTCGGTTCTGCATTTAGAATGTTGTGTTGTAGGGTCAGTCAAAGCAAAGCATGTGCCTAATTGAACGGATGTTTTTATCGGGAAATCCGCCTTCACCCTGAGGAAAAACCGGACAAACCAGCGGACCAGGCTCTCTCATTGGCGCTGGGCGCACGCCCATGTGAACCACGCTGACAAACGCCCCATGGCCAAACGCATAAAATATGCTAGAATCGTGAGCGCTTGTCAGATGGGCGTTTGCGCGTCATGACAGTCTTGCGGGCCTGTAGCTCAGTCGGTTAGAGCAGAGGACTCATAATCCTTTGGTCGTGGGTTCGAACCCCACCGGGCCCACCAGCTCTGCACGCGCACCTTACCCAAGCGCCAACCGCGCCAGCGCTGAGCATGCACCTTTCCGAGGCACTTTCGCCCTCGCTTGCCAGCCTACGTGTGTTAGCCATCCCTTACGCTGTTTCCTTACATATACGACGCATCTTGCCCTAAGCTCTAAGCTCCCGGCAATCAGCCATCCCCCCCTGTCTACCGGGTTTGACCCGCTGCACGCAGCGCCTCCTCTGGCGCATTTTTCTTCTCGCGCATCACCCCCTCGCCCCTGAATCATCTCGGTCACACCTCAAACCCGGTATCTGCACGACCCCAGCTTCCGCCCCCGCGCAGCGACGTGTTCCGTTATCCAGCCAATACCTCAAGTGACCTAGGGATACGCTGAAAAAATTGTCATTCCCGCGAAGGCGGGAATCCAGGGTTTTGATTTTGCTGGGTTTTGCTTTTGGCAAACACGATTTTTCTGAATAAATCAGCGTATCCCTAACACCGACGTCACCTTCACTCTAACTGGCACCGTTGATTACAATATCTACGGCAATGACCTGACCAACCGCATTACCGGCAATGATGCAAACAACCGCATCTATGGCGTGGCTGGCCACGATAGCCTGACTGGCGGCGGCGGCAATGATTCGCTGTACGGAGGGGATGGTAACGACACCCTGGTAGGCAGCGCCGGTGATGACTATCTGGCCGGTGACTACGGCAATGACTCGTATGGAATTGACAGCACTGGCGATGTGGTGGTAGAGGAAGTCAATAAAGGTATCGATATTGTCTATACCGCACTGGTCGATTATACCCTGACCAGCAATGTGGAATACCTCACCATGACCGGCAGCAATAGCCTGATCGGCCATGGCAATGCACTGGACAACCGCCTGATTGGCAATGCGGGTGACAACCAACTGTTTGGTGAAGATGGCAACGATGCCATATACGGTGGGCTGGGCAATGACACCATTTTTGGTGGTAATGGCAATGATGTGCTCAGTGGCCAGGAAAGCGAAAACGAACTCCACGGCGGCGCAGGCAACGATACCTACTATATCTCGGTGGGTCTGGACACCATCGTTGAAAATGCCAACGGAGGCACGGACACCGTGGTGATGCAATCCAGCCTCACCTTGCCAGAGCATTTTGAAAACCTCACGCTGACCGGTACCAGCAACGCCATCGGTCGTGGCAATGCAGCGCGTAACACCCTGATTGGCAATGATGGCAATAACCAGCTGTTTGGCGAAGACGGCAATGACACACTGGATGGTCGTGGCGGGATCAATACCCTGGTGGGCGGCAAGGGGGATGATATTTACACCATCCGCACCGTCGATGACCATATTGTGGAAAATGCGGGTGAGGGTAATGACACCGTATGGGTTACGGAAAATATCAGCGACTATACACTGGTTAATGTGGAAAATTTCCGCATGAACGTCAAAGGCAATGGCGCATGGTCAGTCACCGGCAACAACAGCGATAACTTTATTACAGTAGACACGATTGCAAATGTTTATGGCATGGGCGGGAACGACACCATTATTTCGGCAGGCACTTACCTGTATGTACTGGACGGTGGCGATGGCAATGATTCAATCGCTGCAAGCATGCAGACAGGTGGGACTGTATATGGCGGAGCAGGCCACGATTACATTAAAATGATTGATGGTTTAACGTATGTCTTTGCCGGTGATGGCAATGATACTATTGAATTCAGCAACACATGGGGAAATCAGATCAGTGGTGGCAAAGGTAATGATACATATGTCTTCACCAACTCCTCCGTTGCTTACTATGGGCACTTATATGAATATGCCAACGAAGGAACTGACACAATCAAAACAGATGTCTCTTTCTCCCTGGATGAGTTAGATTCTTGGGATGCACGTATTTATAACAATACTATCGATGCCGAATATATCGAAAACCTGACCCTGATGGGCTCTGGCAATATCGATGGCCATGGCAATGCCTTGAACAATAATGTGCTTGGCAATAGCGGCAACAACCAGCTGGAAGGTCGCGATGGTAATGACTTCCTGGTGAGCAATGGCGGCAATCACAACGACACGCTGATGGCCAATGGCAACCAGGCGGCTGGGGTGACGCTTAACCAGACCGGTACCATCCAGATGACCGGCGGTGCCGGCAATGATACTTTCTGGATGGTGCGTGGTTATGTAGGCAACCATGCCGTTGGCACCAACCAGCTGACCATCACCGACTTTACCCATGGCGTGGACCGCGTACAGTTCAGCATCAATACCACCAGCACCGCACCGACAGCACTGAACACGCTCACCGCCGGCACAGGCGACACGCTGACCAGCCTGATGAACCAGGCCGCCGCCGCCAGCGCCTCGGCCAGCGCACCGGCAGTGTCCTCGTTTATTTATTCGGGCAACACCTACCTGGTGTTTGACCAGAGCAGCGACGCCACCTTCAATGCTGCAGCAGACCTGGCCGTGCAGATTACCGGCACGCCGACACTGACCTTTAGCGATCTGAGCTTCCTGAAAGTGGCGTAATAAATCAGTCGCACCATACCCTTATACGAAGCAGAAAGGTTTTATGATTTCCTGAGGACGCTTGGGGAAAAGAGGTAGGACAGGCCGAGTCATTCCCAAGGCTTCGAGCCTGATACGCAGATGGGCCGTCCTGCCTCAACTTGCTGACAGAATGCGAACGGTATCTGAGGCCCTGAGCCTGCGTACATAAGGATGCATCCAGCAAGGCACCAGCGAAACTTGGTGATTGGGAGGCAATATGAAGTGGCTTGGCATCGACATCGCAAAACGGAAATTCGATCTTGCCGTTCTCAATAACGGCAAGATCCGGAGCAAGGTGTTTGAGAACACCCTCGAAGGCTATAAGGCTCTGCTGGACTGGCTTGCAACGCAGGGGTATGCGCGGGAGGAACTGCATGCCTGCATGGAAGCCACCAGCGTGTATTACGAAAAGCTGGCGACCTTTCTGCACGATGCAGGAATTCGCGTGAGCGTGGTGAATCCTTTGCAGATCAAGGCTTTTGGTGAATCCCTGCTAACCCGGCAAAAGACCGATCGGGCTGATGCCGTGCTGATTGCGCGCTTTGCTGAACAGCAATCGCCGATGCTCTGGCAACCTGCCTCGTGCGAGATTCGTGAATTGCAGCGCCTGCTGGCCAGGCTGGAAGCCGTGCAGCAGATGAGCGTTCAGGAACAGAACCGCAAGCATGACGCCGAAGGCGAAGCGCTGGAATCAGTCCTGCGCATTCTGAAGCAACTGAAAGCGGAAGAAGAAAAGCTCAGACAGATGATCCGGGATCACATTGATCAGAACCCGAATTTACGTGAACAGCATGCCTTGTTGACCAGCATTCCAGGGGTAGGCGATCAAGTGAGCAGTCACTTCATGGCCTGGTTGCGCCCGGAACGTTTTGACGACGCCCGGCAGGCAGTGGCCTTTGTTGGCCTCTCGCCAAGGCATCGGGAATCGGGTGATTCAGTGCGCGGCAAATCCAGGCTGTGCAAGGTAGGCCATGCACGCCTGCGCAAGATTCTGTACTTCCCGGCAATGAGCGCAATTCGCTACAACACGGCAGCCAAAGCGCTTGCCGAACGTCTCACAGCCAGCGGCAAGAGCGGCAAGGTGGTGATCGGAGCGGTGATGCGTAAAATGATTCATTGGATGTTTGGCGTACTGAAATCCGGTCAAGCTTTTGACCCTGATCTTGCGCTTGCCAAGTGAGATTGTTCACGGTATCTGCGTAGGTAAGAAAGCAGATGGCCGCAACGGAGAATTCCGTTGCGGCCATCTGCTTTGCGCCAAATACATCACCATTCAACCCCGCCAGATCACAGCAGGGCGGCAAATACACCCAACATGCTTGCGCTCAGCCAGACACCAAATAGGGAGCCATTTACTGCTAGCGTCCCTAGCGCACCGGACTGCTCAACTCATCCAGCAAAATCGCCTGGGCGCTGCGCGGCTTGCCCCGCTGGCCCTTGCGCTTGTAACTGCCATCGCCCTGCATTTCCCAGGCGTTGACATTATCAAACAGATACGGGCGCAGGCCTTCCTTGATGATGCGCCGTTTCAGCTTGGGATCCAGCACCGGCACGCAGGTTTCGATGCGGCGGAAGAAATTGCGCCCCATCCAGTCGGCACTGGCGATGTACAGGTCTTCCTGACGGTCGTTGTAAAAATAAAACACCCGCGGATGTTCCAGGAAACGTCCGACCACCGAACGCACTTCGATATTGTCCGACAGCCCCGACACGCCAGGACGCAAGGCGCACACCCCCCGGATGATCAGGCGGATTTTCACTCCGGCCTGCGATGCCTCGTACAGCGCGGCAATAATCTGCGGCTCCAGCAGCGCATTCATTTTGGCGATGATGGCCGCCGGGCGGCCTTCGCGGGCAATCGCGGTTTCCTTGGCAATCGCCGCCAGCATGCCGGAATGCAACGTGAACGGCGACTGCAGCAAGTGCTTGAGCTGGCCCACCCGGCCCAGCCCGGTGATCTGCACAAAAATATCGTTCACATCGCTGGCGATTTCTTCGTTGCAGGTCATCAGGCCAAAGTCGGTGTACATCCGTGCCGTGCGCGGGTGGTAGTTGCCAGTGCCCAGATGCACATAGCGGCGCAGCAGCCCTTCTTCACGGCGCACCACCATCAGCATCTTGGCGTGAATCTTGTAGCCATACACGCCGTACACCACATGCGCGCCAGCGTCTTCCAGCCGGGAGGCCCAGCCGATATTGGCTTCTTCGTCAAACCGCGCCATCAGCTCCACCACCACGGTCACCTGCTTGCCAGCGCGGGCGGCGGCAATCAGCGAATCCATCAGCGCCGACTCGGTACCAGTGCGGTAGACGGTCATCTTGATTGCCACCACCTGCGGGTCGGTGGCTGCCACATTGAGCAGGTCGATCACCGGCTGAAACGACTGGTAGGGATGGTGCAACAGCACGTCACCCTTGCGAATCGCCGCCAGCAGGTCGTTTTTTTTACCCAGTGGGGCGGGCTGGCCAGGCACAAATGGCCGGTATTTCAAATCGGGGCGGTCAACCAGATCGGGCACCTGCATCAGCCGCACCAGGTTCACCGGGCCTTCCACCCGATACACATCGGCACGCTCCAGGCCAAACTGGCTGAGCAGGAACGCCTCCATATGTTCCGGGCAGTTATCGGCAATTTCCAGCCGCACGGCGTCGCCATACTGGCGATGGCGCAGTTCACCCTGCAGCGCGGTGCGCAGGTTTTTCAGTTCGTCTTCCTCGACGGTCAGTTCGCTGTCGCGGGTCAGGCGGAACTGGTAAAACCCCTTGATTGCCATGCCGGAAAACAGCTCGCCAATATGGGCGTGCAGCATTGACGACAGGAACACAAAGCAGTTGGGCTTGCCGGCAATTTCTTCGGGCAGCTTGATCACCCGTGGCAGAATGCGTGGGGCCTGGACAATGGCAATCCCGGAACTGCGGCCAAACGCGTCGCGGCCTTCCAGTTCGATGGCAAAGTTCAGGCTTTTGTTCAGCAGACGCGGGAAGGGGTGCGAAGGGTCGAGGCCGATTGGGGTCAGCACCGGCATCACTTCACGCAGAAAATACTGGTGAATCCACTCGTGCAGCGCGGGGCTCCACTCGGCGCGACGGACAAAATGAATGCCCTGTTCAGCCAGCGCCGGAAACAGCACTTCGCGCATCAGCCAGTACTGGCGTTCCACCAGCGCATGCGCCGCCTGCGAGACTTTGGTCAGCGCCTGACTGGGCAGCAGCCCGTCGGGCAGCGCCTGACCGGGAGACAGCCGCTGGGCTTCCTTGAGCGAAGCCATGCGCACTTCAAAAAATTCATCCAGGTTGGACGAGACAATACACAGAAACTTGAGCCGTTCCAGCAAGGGAACCCCGACGTCTTCGGCTTGCGCCAGCACGCGGCGGTTGAATTCGATCAGGCCCAGTTCACGGTTGAGCAGCGGTAGAGGCGTTGTTGTCATACGGAGGTCGGTCAGGAAAAACGGCAAAGCCGGCAGACCTTCTGCCCGGCAGCATGCTGCCGGGTCATGCATTGCTGCGGTCAGGCCTGCGGCGGCACAAAGCCCGTCGGCATGTCTGCCCCGGCACCGAAGAAATAATTCTGCATTTGCTGGGTCAGGTACTGGCGGGCACGCGGATCGGCCAGGTTGAGACGATTTTCGTTAATCAGCATGGTTTGCTGCTTGAGCCACGCCTGCCAGGCCTCCTTGGAGACGGACTCATAAAGTTGTTTGCCCAGTTCGCCGGGCATCGGCGGCACATCCAGGGCCTCGGCTTCACGGCCAAGCTTCACACAGTTCACCATGCGGGTCATCACAGTTCCTTCTTAACAGTATACGGACAGCGCACGCTGCCATGATGACGTAACGATGACAGTCGTGCGGAAATTTAGCCTGCGCCACAGCGCGCTACCGGTGTTTTAAGCCAAATTGTCCAGACGGGCAAGCCTTTGACCAGCAGATGCCGGAAAAAATGGAGCAACAACCGGCTCATCAGCCGTGCACGCCATTGGCCACCCCGCTTACGCCTGCGCCAGAGACTGGCGGGCGTGAGCGATACAGCTGAGCAAGGCAGCCCTGGCCTGCGGGCTATTGCGCCAGCACGAACAGCCCAGCAACTGCGCCACCCGCTGGGTGAGCACGCTGGCGTCTTCTTCCGCCAACTGGGCCAGACTGTGAATGCCCAGTTGCTCCAGACGCAGCAGCACGGTGGGACCCACGCCTTTGAGCGCAAGCAGGGCGGCTTTTTCAGCAGCGGGGAAATGCGGGTGCGGGGTGGGCATAGAAAATGAAGGCCAGTAAAGGATCGTGAGGTGATTTTATGAGCTTGCCAAGTGGCCGGCAACAGCAAACACCGAAGCAACGATGACACACCGGCTATCGCCTCTATCAATAGACACACACCAGAGACATCAATCACAACACAAATAATTGATTAAAAACAAAAAATTAAAAACACTTCGTACTAAAAAGCACTATTCGAGACAGCCTTCCAGCAGAGCAAACACCCACCCAAAAATATGACATAAAAACAAATAAACCTATAAAGCATGAAATACCAGGCAGGTAAATCTACTATACGTATAACTACGTATATAAAAAAATTAAGTATATACACTTATAGTAGAACTACGTATTTAATTTGACAATTGTCAAACCACAACAAAATCACTTTAGACAATACAAATTTTGATGTACCATCAATCCACTCCCCCTTAAACCTTCAAAAACGGAGTTTTTTATGGCCACCACTAACGGTAACCAAGTCACCCTATCTGCCACTGATATCGCTTTCACTTTAAGCGGCTCCACCGCCTTTGATATTATTGGCAATGACTTAAACAACCGCATCACTGGCAATAACGCAATCAACAATATTTATGGCGGGAATGGCAACGACTCCATGGTCGGCGGCCTCGGCAATGATTCCTTATATGGTGGCGAAGGCAATGACACACTCGACGGTAGCGGCGGCATTGACTTTATGCAAGGTGACAACGGCAATGATGCTTATGTAGTGGACAACAGTGCCGATGTAGTCATTGAAGCCGTTGATGGAGGCGCGCAAGATATCATCTATACCAGTCTTAATAACTATGTGCTGACAGACAATGTGGAAATGCTGACCCTGCTTGGCACCACCGATCTGAACGGCACTGGCAACGAGTTGAATAATCGCATCATCGGCAATAGTGGCATCAACCGTCTGTATGGCGGGCTGGGCAATGATTCTCTGGTTGGCGCAGCGGGCAATGACACCCTGTATGGTGGTGATGGCAATGATACGCTGGATGGGGGGGTAGGCACCGATAAACTTCAGGGGGATTACGGCAGTGATTCCTATGTAGTGGATAATGCCAGCGATAGCATTGTAGAAAATCTTAACCAGGGCACAGATATTGTCTATAGCCATATTGACTACACCCTGGGCTCCAATCTGGAATATCTGGTTCTGATGGGTAGCAGCAACCTGAATGGCACAGGCAATGAGTTGAACAATCGGCTGACGGGTAATGCAGGTGATAATTTGCTGACAGGTGGTGCAGGTAATGACACGCTGTACGGCGGCTTAGGCTACGATACCCTGCTGGGTGGCGATGGCAATGATTCATTGCTTGGCCAAGGCCAGGACAATGAGCTTCGCGGTGGCGCAGGCAACGATAGTTACACACTGGACAGTGGAGTAGTTGATAGCGTATTTGAAGAAGCTGACCAAGGGATTGACACCCTGATCACGCCAGCTAGCTACACCCTGGGAAGCAATTTTGAAAACCTGATTCTGACGGGATCCAATAATGCAATCGGTCGTGGCAACGCGCTGAACAATGCCCTGATTGGTAACGATGGGGACAACCAACTGTTCGGTGAAGAGGGTAATGACTCACTGGATGGGCGCGGCGGTTTTAATACATTGGTGGGAGGCAAAGGCAATGACATTTACACCATTCACAGCATGGACAATGTCATCATTGAAAATGCAGGTGAAGGCATTGACACCCTTTACATCACCGACATCGGATACAACGACTATTACGAACTAGCCGATACACTGGAAAACCTGCATACAAATTTCACGGGATCACCCTATCTGGACACGGGCAGCGTGGTAAGAGGAAACCAAAGCGCGAATACCATTAGCGCAGGAAATTGGATTATTATTGAGGGCTTAGGCGGTAACGATATCCTTCAAGGCAATCAGGCCCGAAAAATTTACGGAGGAGACGGCAATGACTCGATCCATGCCATTGACTCTCCTACCTTGGTGCCAGGCCTTCAAATTCCCTTCCCGTTCTTGTCTGGCGGGGATGGCCATGATTACATCAAATACACGATGGCCAATACAGTACGATCAGCCCATGTCCATGGTGATGCGGGCAATGACACCCTCGACATGACAGAGGGATCTGGCTATCTTTATGGTGGCACAGGTGATGATACCTACATCATCTCGGCCACCTCCATTGGCAGCTGGTTATGCGAAACACCAGGAGAAGGAACAGATACCGTTAAGAGTTCGATTTCTTTCTCTCTGAGCAACGCAGAAACCCTGGATGTGCAGCATGTCACCAAGGAAACCCCTTCAATCCCCGATCCGGAGCCAGAAGCATTCGAGCATCTGACCCTGACCGGCTCAGCCAATATCAACGGCTACGGCAACAACCTGAACAACCATGTCTTCGGCAATAGCGGCAATAACCTGCTCGAAGGCCGTGATGGCCACGACTACATCATCAGCTACGGTGGTAATGACACCCTGGTGGGCGGCAATGGCAACGACACCCTGATGGCCAGCAGCAACCTGAGCGCTGGTGCTACGCTGAGCCTGTCCGGCACCATCGAAATGACCGGCGATGCCGGCAATGACACCTTCTGGATGGTGCGCGGCTATGTGGGCAATCACGCCACGGGTGCCAACCAGCTCAGCGTCACCGACTTTACCCATGGTGTGGATCGTGTCCAGTTTACCATCAACACCGGCACCACCGCCCCGACCGCGCTGAATACCTTGACTGCCGGCAGTGGCGATACCCTGAGCAGCCTGCTCAACCAGGCGGCTGCTGCCAGCGCATCAACCAGCGCACCAACGGTTAGCGCCTTTGTTTTCTCGGGCAATACCTATCTGGTGCTTGATCAAAGCAGCGATGCTACTTTTGCCAACGCCAGTGACCTCGCTATCAAGCTTGTCGGCACGCCGACACTCACCTTCAGCGACCTGGCTTTCCTGGCCATGGCCTGACCGGCATAGGGGCGCAGCTGACGATGCGCCCCTATGCACCCCGCCCGCTCACCGAATCGTCGGTGAGCGGGCGGGGGGTTTTTATCTACCACGATTCTGCTGAATCGCTGGATGTAAGTCTCACCAGGCCCTGATGCCGTTTCAGTCAACCGCGCTCGAACTTGGTGGGTAGCGGTCAGCAGTCCAACGCTTTCCAGTCGCGTGCATGGCACCATACCACTGAATAAATGAAAAAAATAAAAAATTGCAATGAGTACAAAAAGCAGGCAACCACACGATACGTAAAAATACTTATTAAAAAATAAATCGAGCCATTTATAGTAGAATTACTTATCGTAGAATTACGTACCCCACTTGAAAACAATCAAAAAACAATAAAACACCTATAAAAAACCAAGATTTTGATGTACCATCAAATTGCTATTTATTTTTCCTCAAACAGCGGAGTCCCCCATGGCTACTACCAGCGGCAACCAAGTCACCCTATCTGCCACCGATATCGCTTTCACCTTAAGCGGCTCCACCGCTTTTGATATTATTGGCAATGATTTAAACAACCGCATCACTGGCAATAACGCAATCAACAATATTTATGGCGGGAATGGCAACGACTCCATGGTCGGCGGCCTCGGCAATGATTCCTTATATGGTGGCGAAGGCAATGACACACTCGACGGTAGCGGCGGCATTGACTTTATGCAAGGTGACAACGGCAATGATGCTTATGTAGTGGACAACAGTGCCGATGTAGTCATTGAAGCCGTTGATGGAGGCGCGCAAGATATCATCTATACCAGTCTTAATAACTATGTGCTGACAGACAATGTGGAAATGCTGACCCTGCTTGGCACCACCGATCTGAACGGCACTGGCAACGAGTTGAATAATCGCATCATCGGCAATAGTGGCATCAACCGTCTGTATGGCGGGCTGGGCAATGATTCTCTGGTTGGCGCAGCGGGCAATGACACCCTGTATGGTGGTGATGGCAATGATACGCTGGATGGGGGGGTAGGCACCGATAAACTTCAGGGGGATTACGGCAGTGATTCCTATGTAGTGGATAATGCCAGCGATAGCATTGTAGAAAATCTGAACCAGGGCACAGATATTGTCTATAGCTATATCGACTATACCCTGGGCTCCAACCTGGAATATCTGGTTCTGATGGGTAGCAGTAACCTGAATGGCACAGGCAATGAGTTGAACAATCGGCTGACGGGTAATGCAGGTGATAATTTGCTGATAGGTGGTGCAGGTAATGACACGCTGTACGGCGGCTTAGGATACGATACCCTGCTGGGCGGCGATGGCAATGATTCATTGCTTGGCCAAGGCCAGGACAATGAGCTTCGCGGAGGTGCGGGTAACGATGTTTACATGCTGAATAGCGATGCAGTTGATAGCGTATTTGAAGAAATTAACGAAGGGAATGATACCGTCTCCATTCAAGGCAGTTACACCCTGGGCGATAACTTTGAAAATCTGAATATTACAGGCAGCAGCCATGCAATTGGCAGAGGCAATACGTTAAATAACACCTTGACTGGTAATGATGGCGATAACCAGCTGTTTGGGGAAGCCGGTAATGATTTTCTCGATGGGCGAGCAGGTGCCAATACATTGATCGGGGGCACAGGCAACGATATTTACGTAGTAAATAGCGCCACAGACTTCATTATTGAGGCAAACAATGAAGGCATTGACACTGTTGACCTTAAATACAGCCCAATCAAATGGGACCAAAGGGGCTATTATGTAGCCGACGATTATATTCTTGCAGACAGTCTGGAAAACCTGAATATTCTGTATACAGGCCTGCAAGGAACAGGCAGAGGGAACTACAAAGATAACCTGATTATCACTGATAACTGGGTCAGTGCCTATGGGGAAGGGGGCAATGATACGCTTCGAGGTAAAAACAGCCTTGCCCTGTATGGTGGCGCAGGCAATGATACGATCTTTTGCGATGGCGCTCCGACCTATGTCTATCAAACGGGAGGTCAACGCGCACCCTCTTTGAATGGTGAAGATGGAAATGACTCCATCAAGTATATTTCCAAAATTGGACTGGCCAATGGCCTAATGATTGGCAGCATGATCAGTGGTGGCGCAGGTGATGATACGATTGATGTCACCGAAGCACAAAACTCTTGGGCGCAAGGCAATACGGGTAATGACACCTATATTGTGGGTCAAAGCTCTACCGGCACACTGCTGATTGAGCAAGTCAACGAAGGCATTGATACGGTCAAGAGTTCAATTTCTTTTTCTCTGAGCAATGCAGAAACCCTGGATGTGCAGCATGTTTCCAAGCCTAACCCCAATACAGCAGAATCAGAGCCAGAAACATTCGAGTACCTGACCCTGACCGGCTCAGCCAATATCAACGGCTATGGCAACAACCTGAACAACTACGTCTTCGGCAATAGCGGCAATAACCTGCTCGAAGGCCGTGATGGCCACGACTACATCATCAGCTACGGCGGCAATGACACCCTGGTGGGCGGCAATGGCAACGACACCCTGATGGCCAATGGCAACCAGGCCACCGGCGTTACGCTTAACCAGACCGGCACCATCGAAATGACCGGCGACGCGGGCAATGACACCTTCTGGATGGTGCGTGGCTATGTGGGCAACCACGCCACAGGCACCAACCAGCTCAGCGTCACCGATTTTACCCACGGCGTGGATCGTGTCCTGTTCACCATCAACACCGGCACCACCGCCCCGACCGCGCTCAATACCCTGACTGCCGGCAGTGGCGATACCCTGACCAGCCTGCTCAACCAGGCGGCTGCCGCCAGCGCCTCAACCAGTGCGCCAACGGTTACCGCCTTTGTTTTCTCGGGCAATACCTATCTGGTGCTTGATCAAAGCAGCGAGGCTACCTTTGCCAATGCCAGTGACCTCGCCATCAAGCTTGTCGGCACGCCAACACTCACCTTCAGCGACCTGGCTTTCCTGGCCGTAGCCTGAGCTAAATAGGGGTACAGTAACCTTGTGCCCCTGACGCACCCCGCCCGCTCACCGAATCGTCGGTGAGCGGGCGGGGTGTTTTTATCTACCACGATTCTGCTGAATCGCTGGATTAAGTCTCACCAGGCCCTTATGCCGTTTCAGTCAGCCCTGCCCGCACCTGACGGGTCGCGGTCAGCATATTCTCCAGCGCCGCTTCGGTTTCTGCCCAATTGCGGGTTTTCAGGCCGCAATCCGGGTTCACCCACAATCGCTGCGCCGGAATCACCGCCAGTGCCTTGTGCAGCAGCAGGGTCATCTCGGCCACCGACGGAATCCGTGGCGAATGGATATCGTACACCCCCGGCCCGATGGCGTTCGGGTAGTCAAATTCGGCAAATGCATCAAGCAGTTCCATATCCGAGCGCGAGGTTTCGATGGTGATCACGTCGGCATCCATGGCGGCAATCGCCGGCAGGATATCGTGAAACTCGGAATAACACATATGGGTGTGAATCTGCGTGGCGTCGTCCACTCCGGCTGCCGACAGGCGGAAGCTGTGCGCCGCCCAGTCCAGATAATGCGCCCAATCAGCATGGCGCAACGGCAGCCCTTCACGGAAGGCCGGCTCGTCGATCTGGATCACCCGAATGCCGGCATTTTCCAGATCGAGCACTTCATCGCGAATCGCCAGCGCCAGTTGCCGGCAGGTGTCGGCGCGCGGCTGGTCGTCGCGCACAAACGACCACTGCAGGACAGTCACCGGGCCAGTAAGCATGCCTTTCATGGGCCGGTCGGTCAGCGATTGCGCGTACACCGACCACGCCACTGTCATCGGCTGCGGGCGCGACACATCACCAAACAGGATGGGCGGCTTGACGCAGCGGCTGCCGTAGCTTTGCACCCAGCCGTAGCGGGTGAAGACAAAACCGTCCAGTTGTTCACCAAAGTATTCCACCATATCGTTGCGCTCGGCTTCGCCGTGCACCAGCACATCCAGACCCAGGGCTTCCTGCTTGCGCACCGCCAGGGTGATTTCTGCCTGCATGGCGTGCTGGTAGGCGTCGGCGTCCAGCTGGCCGGCGCGCCAGGCGGCGCGGGCGTTGCGGATATCGCTGGTTTGCGGAAACGAGCCAATGGTGGTGGTGGGCAGCAGTGGCAGACGCAGCCAGGCCTGCTGGGCCTGGGCGCGTTGCGGGTAGGCGCTGTGGCGCTGGTCGTCGCCGCGCTGAATCGCCACCAGCCGCTGGCGCACCAGCGGATTGACCACGCGGGGGCTGTGGCGACGGCTGTCGATGGCGTGGCGGCAGGCGGCCAGTTCGTTGGCAATCGACTCACGCCCCTGATTCAGGCCCTTGGCCAGCAGCTTGAGTTCATTGAGTTTTTGCACGGCAAATGCCAGCCAGGGCTTGACCTCGGGGTCGAGCTCACTTTCCTGGGCCAGGTCCACCGGCACATGCAGCAGCGAGCACGACGGTGCCAGCCACAGCCGCTCGCCCAGTTGCGCGGCCAGCGGGGCCAGTTGGGCGAGCAAGGCGTTAAGGTCGGCGCGCCAGATATTGCGCCCGTCGATCACCCCCAGCGACAGCACGCGGTCTGCCGGCCAGTCGGCCACCAGGCTGACCACCTGCTGCGGCGCACGCACCGCGTCCAGATGCACCCCGGCCACCGGCAGGGCGTGAATCAGCGCGCGCCGGTCGGCCACGCTGGCAAAATAGGTGGCCAGCAGCAGCTGAGGAGCCAGCGGGCTAAGCCGGGCGTAGGCCGGCGCGTAAGCCGCCAGCCAGTTGGCCGGCAGGTCCAGACCCAGCACCGGTTCGTCAATCTGTACCCAGCTGACGCCTTCGGCCTTGAGCGTGGCCAGCAGACTGGCGTAGGCATCGAGCAGCGCTGGCAGCAGTGCCAGGCGATCGCTGCCGTCCTTGCTTTTTCCCAGCCACAGCAGGCTTAATGGCCCCAGTAACACCGGCTTGGCCGCCACCCCCAGCGCCCGCGCTTCGGCCAGCGGCTCCAGCAGCCAGCGCGGCTGCACCGCAAACGTGGTGTGGCGGTCGAATTCCGGCACCAGATAGTGGTAGTTGCTGTCGAACCATTTGGTCATTTCCATCGCTGGTTGCGTGGCGCTGCCACGGGCCAGGATGAACGGGTCGGCCTGGGTGGCGCGGGCCGGGTCGATGCCAAAGCGGGTTGGCAAGGCCCCCAGCAAGAACAGCGTGTTCAGCACATGGTCGTAGCTGGCAAAATCCCCCACTGGCACCCAATCCAGCCCGGCGGCTTTTTGCGCCAGCCAGTGACGCTGGCGCAAGCTGCGCGCCGTATGCGCCAGCGCGTCCAGGCTGTCCTCGCCGCGCCAGTAGCGCTCCAGGGCAAATTTCAGTTCGCGCTGGGCACCGATGCGCGGAAAGCCAAGGTTATGAATTTTAATCATCGTAATCTTCCACTTATTGAGCTAAATTTGTGGGACGAAGGATGACGGAAACCTCTTGTATGATACAAGATCATTATTTTTATGATTTCAATGAATCTGCTTCATGACCAATCCCCCACTGACGCGCCGGCCTGTGTGCCCCGCACGGCAGAAAGCCCCTGATGTCCCATTCGATTCTTGAATTGCGCCACCTGCGCACACTGCAGGCGCTGGCCGACAGCGGCAATGTGTCGGCGGCGGCGCGGCGGCTGAATCTGACCCAGTCGGCGCTGTCGCACCAGCTGAAAACGCTGGAAACCGCCTATGGCTGCTCGCTGGTGGATCGCCGTCGTCAGCCGCTGGTGCTGACCCCTGCCGGCGAACGCCTGCTGGCGCTGGCACAGGAAGTCTTGCCGCAAGTGCAGCAGGCCGAGCGCGAACTGGCGCGCATTGCCCACGGCGAAGCCGGCCAGCTGCGCATTGCGGTGGAATGCCACACCTGTTTTGACTGGCTGATGCCGGCAATGGATGATTTTCGCGGGCACTGGCCCGAAGTGGAACTGGATATTGTGTCCGGCTTTCACGCCGACCCGGTGGGCCTGCTGCTCACCCGGCGGGCCGATCTGGCTGTGGTGTCGGCACCGGAAGCCGAAAGCGCGATTCGCTATCACCCGCTGTTTGGCTACGAGATGGTGGCCCTGCTCGCCCGCGACCATCCGCTGGCCGGCAAAGCCAGGCTGGATGCGGCGGACTTTGCCGGGCAAACCCTGATTACCTACCCGGTGCCCGATGACAAGCTGGATCTGGTGCATCGGGTATTATTGCCCGCCGGCCTCAACCCGCCGCGCCGCACCACCGAACTGACCGTGGCGATGATCCAGCTGGTGGCCAGCCGGCGCGGGGTGGCGGCCTTGCCGTTCTGGGCGGTCAAGCCGTATCTGGAACGCGGCTATGTGCATGCGCTGCCGATTGGCCCGCATGGCCTGCACAGCGAGCTGTACGCCGCCACCCGCCACGACGACGACGGGCTGGCCTATCTGGATGATTTTCTGGTGACCGTGCGCGAACTGAGCTTTGCCACCCTGGCCGGCATCACGCCGCTGGCCGCCCCCGCCAGCTGATTTTTCCTGGCCCCAACTGGACCCAATAAGGACCCCTCTGATGAAAACTGTTCTGCGCCCCGCCCTGCTGGCCCTGATCCCCCTGCTGCCGCTGAGCGCGCACGCCGAAGACGTGGGCTGCGTCACCACTGCCTGGAAACTGCTGGGGGCCAATCACAAGGTGTGCGTCTCGGCATTTGATGACCCCAAAGTGCCTGGCGTGGCCTGCCATATCAGCCAGGCGCGCACCGGCGGCATCAAGGGCACGCTGGGCATTGCCGAAGATCCCTCGCAGTTTTCGATTGCCTGCCGCCAGATTGGCCCGATCACCCTGCCAGCCAAATTGCCGCGTGAAGAAACCGTGTTCAGCGAAGACACCTCGTTCTTGTTCAAGGAAACCCGCGTCAGCCGCATCTGGGACGCCAAGCGCAATACCCTGGTCTACCTGGCCATCAGCCGCAAGGTAATTGAAGGCGCGCCAGCCAATAGCGTGTCGTCGGTGCCGGTGATGCCGTGGCGCTAAGCGCAGCGAACAACCCCCTCCTGGCGTTGTTGCGCGGTCTTGCTGTACTGTGTCGTCCGGTCTGCATACGCGGGGTTTTGTATGCAACGCTCAGCACACTCGCCCGCCAGGCCTACCCGCCCAGCTCGGCAGCCAGGGTTTTCAGCGCGTCCAGCAGCGCGTGTTTTTGCTGATGCATGGCGTCAAGCTGGGCCAGGGCGGCGCTGGCGTTGCCGGCCAGGCAGTATTGGCACAGCCATTGCCCCTGCGCGTATAACTGCTGGTGTTGCTGGCGGATGGCCACAAACAGCGGATGCTGGCCATGGCGGCGCTCGCCCTCGCTGGCCAGCCAGTGGCCAAAGCGGCTGTGCTGGGCGTCCAGCACCGGCGGCAGGTCGCGGGCCTTGTGCAGATAATGCTCCAGAGCCGTCATCCAGGCGCGCAGCTCGGTAATGGCAAACAAGAGCGGCAGGTCATCGCGGTTCAGCGGCGGCAAACGCCGCCACAGCGGGTCGGCCTGCCAGTGCGCCGCCCAGTCGGGGAAGGCATCGGCGGGCATTGGGTGAGCAATGCCGTAGCCTTGCGCCCGTTCGCAGCCCAGCTGCAGCAGCATGGCACCGTGTTCGATGGTTTCCACCCCTTCGGCCATCACGTCGCGGCGGAAGGCCGCCGCCAGGCCAATCACCCCGCTTAAAATGGCCAGATCATCCGGATCGTCGAGCATGTCGCGGACAAAGCTCTGGTCGATTTTCAGCAGCGCCACCTGCAGGTGTTTCAGATAGGTCAGCGACGAATAGCCGGTGCCAAAATCATCCAGGGCAAAGTTCACCCCCATGTCGCGGCAAGCGGCAATCACCTGTGACACTTCGGCCAGATCTTCCAGCGCGCTGGTTTCCAGAATCTCCAGCTCCAGCTGGCTGGGGCTGACCTGCGGGTGTCGGGCCAGAATCTGGCGCAGGCGGATGACAAAGTCCATTTGCTGCAGCTGGCGCGCGCCAAGATTGACGCTGACCGGCAGGGTCAGACCCATGGCCTGCCAGCGGGCCATTTGCCCCAGGGCAGCGTCCAGCACCCATTCCCCCACGGACACCGCCAGCGGATGGCCCTCGATCATCGGCAAAAAGCTGGCCGGCGACAGCAGGCCCTTGTCTGGATGCTGCCAGCGAATCAACGCTTCGGCACCAATCACCGTGCCCAGACGCATATTCACCTTGGGCTGGTAGTACAGCACAAACTCGCCCTCGCTGAGCGCGCGGCGGATGCGGTCGAGACTTTCGTGCTGCCCCTTGATGTAGATGTCCTGTTCGGCGTCGAAAATATGGTAGCGGTTCTTGCCCGCCAGCTTGGCCTGATACATGGCCTGGTCGGCCTGGCGCATCAACTGGTCGGCGTCCACGTCTTCACGCTGCGGGTAGAACGTCACCCCCAGGCTGGCCGACACCTGCAGCAAATGGCCACTCACCGGCACCGGCTGGGCGGTGGCGGCCAGCAGGCGGCCCAGCAGGGAGGCACTGTCGGCGGCGTGGTTCAGGTCCAGCAGCACCGCCACAAATTCATCGCCACCCAGCCGGGCCAGCGTGTCGCCGTCGCGCAGGGTGTCGCGCATGCGCCGGGCCAGCAGCATCAGCAGCTGGTCGCCCACATCGTGGCCGTGGCAGTCGTTGATCGCCTTGAAGCCGTCCAGGTCCAGATACACCACCGCCAGCGCCTGCTGACGGCGCTGGGCCTGGCTCATCGCCTGGTGCAGGCGGTCAGCCAGCAACACCCGGTTGGGCAGGCTGGTCAGCGCGTCGTAGTGGGCAATATGCTCCAGCTGCTGCTCATGTTCCTTGATCAGGGTGATGTCGGAAAACAGCGCCACATAATGCTGAGTCTGCCCCTCAGCGTCGTATACCGCGCTAATGGTTTGCATCTCGGCAAAGATTTCCCCATTTTTGCGCCGGTTCCAGATTTCTCCGTACCAATGGCCTTTGTCAATCAGGCTGCGCCACAGCTCGACATAGAACTCGGCATCGTGGCGACCGGAATTCAGAATGCGCGGGTTTTCACCCAGCGCTTCCTGGCGGGTGAAACCGGTGATGCGGGTGAAGGTGTCGTTGACGTCGATAATCGCGCCGTCGGCGTCGGTAATCATGATGCCTTCGCGGGCGTGGGTGAATACGCTGGCAGCCAGTTGCAGCTGCTGTTCGGTGCGGCGGCGCTCAGTGATGTCGCTAAGCGAATTCAGCGTGGCCGGCTGGCCCTGCCAGTCGATGGCGGTGCAGCGCATTTCCACCCACTTCACCCCGTCCAGCCGCGACAGCAAACGGAACTGGCAATGCGGGGCTGCATCACGCAAGCCGTCAGCACACGCCTGCATATACTGGCTCACCAGCGCCTGGTCGGCTTCGTGCACCAGTGCCAGGAACGGACGCACGCCCAGATAGGCCAGCGAATAGCCCGACAGCAGCTGCATCATCGGGTTGCTGTACTGCACATCACCATGCTGCACCACCACAATGCCATCGTGGGCCAGCTCAATCAGGCTGCGGTAGCGCGCTTCGCTTTCCGCCAGCTGAATTTCAGCCTGCTTGCGCTCGATGGCCAGGCTGACCAGCCGCGCCGACTGCTCGATCAGGGTGATATCGGCATCCTGCGGAATATGCGGGCTGCGGTGATAAATGGCAAAGGTGCCCAGCACCTGGCCGCTGGATGCCAGAATCGGCTGCGACCAGCACGCCCCCAGTTGCGCCTGCGCCGCCACCGCCCGGAAAGCCGCCCAGTAGGGATGGGTCTGGATGTCGTCCACCACCACCCGCTGCCCGGTAAATGCCGCCGCGCCACAACTGCCCACGTCAGGGCCGATTGGCAGCTCATCCACGGCGTCATTATAAAAATCCGGCAGACTGGGAGCCACCCCATGGCCCAGCCGCTGGCTATTGGCGTCCAGCAGCAAAATGCTGCACAGCGTGGCCGGATTCAGTTGCTCGACATGCTCAACAATGGTGCGCAGGATATCCGGCAAGGGCTTGCCCTGGGTCAGCCAGTCCAGCACATGGCTGCGAAACTGTTCCAGCCGCTCGGCTTGCCGGCGCAGGCTGATATCGCTGTGGGTGCCGATCATGCGCAAGGGCTGGCCGTCCACGCTGCGGCTGACCACCATGCCCCGGCTTAAAATCCATTTATACTGGCCATCGCGGCAGCGCAGCCGGCATTCGACCTGATAGTGCTCAGTCTCGCCACGCAGATAGGCATTCAGCGCGGCTTCGGTGCGGGGGTGATCCTCCGGGTGCAACAGGGTCAGCCAGGTGCTGAACTGCGCGGCCAGCTCGCAGTCGGCATAACCCAGCATGGCTTTCCAGCGCGGAGAAAACTGCACCGCCTGAGTCTGCATGTCCCAGTCCCACACCCCGTCGCCAGCGCCTTCAATGGCAAATTGCCAGCGGAATTCGCTGTCCTGCAACTGGCGGGTTTTGTCCAGCACGCGCTGACGTTCAGCGCCCAGCGAGCGGTTGCTCAGCCACAGCCGAAACGCCAGGATCACAATCAGCCCGACGCACACCAGGCCGGCAATGCCCTGCCAGATGTAACGCATCCACACGTCTTGCCAGGTAAATTCCGGCACCTGGTCAAACGGTGGCATGCGCAGGGCGGCCAGCATTTCCGCCACCGGTGTGTAATCTGCCGGAATGGTGAAACCCTGGATGCCCATCGCCAGAGTCAGCGGGTTATCGGCCTCCAGACGCAGCAGCGCCACCGCCACCCGCCGGGTCAGCGTGGTGTCCAGGTCAGGCAGCGCCACAAATGGCCATTCCGGATACAGCCGGGTGGACACCTGCCAGGGCAGCGGAATCTGATTGGAAAACAGCGGCATCACCCGCAGCTGATGCAGGTCGATCAGCCCTTCGCGGGCCATGCTTTCCAGCAGACCGCTGCGCACAAAGCCCACATCGGCCTTGCCAGACAACACCGCCTGCACCACCTTGTCGTGTGGTGCCCCAGTGGTCAGCCAGCGGGTGTCGGTCAGCACCTCCAGCCCGGCCTGATGCAGGGCGTAGGCCTGCATCTGGTAGCCGCCCAGCGATTCGGTGCTGGTAAACGCCACCACTTTGTCCTTCAGCTGGCTGGCGCTGCTGAGCACGGTATCGGCGCGGCTGAAAATCACCCCGCCAAATGCCGACACCGACAAACCCTGCTCGTTGTACATCAGCGTGGCCAGCGGCGCGGACAGCCCTAGCCGGCGGTTGATCAGCACAAAATGGCCAGGGTTGGTCAGGATGAAATCCACCTGGCGCTGGGCAACTGCCTGCTCCAGCTCGGGAAAGCTGTAGGCCTGTACCACAAAATCCCGTTCGGGAATCGCCTGCTTGAGCACGCTGGCCAGGGGCTGCCATTGCGCCAGCGTCTGCGGTTTGGGGCGAAAGGCCAGCACGCCAATCCGGACGGGATCGGCGCTGGCAGCCCAAACCTGGCCGGTGAGCACAGCCAGCCAGAACAGGCAGATAAAGCGGAGGAGTTTACGCATATTGCAAACCAATATACCGCTATTCAAGCGCTAACGAAACTGTCCGCTCTGGCGGGCAACTGCCGGATAAATAACCAGAATCAATACGAAAAACGGGCCATCGCCTGTTTCATGGTTTCCGCCGCCTGGGTCAGGGTCTGGCTGGTGGCCACGGCCTGCTGCACCAGGCCGTGGTTCTCGGTGGCCATGGCGGCAATATCGCGGGTGTGGCCCAGAATCGCGCCGGCGGCGCTGGATTGCTGCTCGGCGGCGTGGGCCAGCTGGTGCATGGATTCATACGAAGCACGCGAACGTTCGCTGAGCGTGGCCAGCGGCTCGACAATGCTTTCCACCTGGGCCACGCCCAGGCGCACGTCGCGGGTGCCGGTGTCCATGCTGTGCACGGCGGCTTCGGTTTCCTGGCGCATGGCGTCGATCATGCCGTGAATATCGCGGGTGGACTGGGTGGCACGGGTGGCCAGCGCGCGCACCTCGTCGGCCACCACGGCAAAGCCCCGGCCATATTCACCGGCGCGGGCGGCCTCGATGGCGGCGTTCAGCGCCAGCAGATTGGTCTGGTCGGACAATTCCCGAATGGTGTCCACACTGCCGGCAATGGTGTCGGAACGTTGCTGCAGCGCGTTCACCTCGCGGGCCGAGGCGGCCACGGTATCGGACAGCCGGCCCACGTCGCGGGCGGCGTCGGTCACCAGGCTGCGACCGCGTTCGGCCAGCGCCACCGCTTCTTCGGCCAGGCCACGGGTGCGCTGGGCGGTTTCTGCCACGCCATGGGCCTGCTGGTTCAGCGCCTCGACGGCGCTGGCGATGGTTTGCGCCATGCGGTCCTGCGCCTGCGAGCGCTGGGCAATCTGCCCGGCGGCCTGCGACAGGCTGTCTGCCGCGTGGGTCACCCGGCTGGCCTCCTGATTGACCGAGCCAATCATGGTGCGCAAATTATCCTGCATCTGCCCCAGCCGGCGCAGCAGCTGGGCCGGCTCGTCGCGGCCTTCGCTGGCCATGGGGGTGCGCAAATCGCCCGACGCCACCCGCTCCACCGCCGCGCCAGCCTCACGCAGCGGGCGGACAATGCTGCGGGTGATCAGCAAGGCCAGAATCACGCTGACCAGCACCGACGCACCGGCCAGGGTGAGCATGAACCAGCGCGCCTGCTGGGCGTCCGCCCGGTTGGCGGCAGCGGCCTGATTGGTACGCCCGGTTTCCAGCGCCACCACCTGATGGCTGGCCGCCACCAGCGCATCCAGCGCCGGCAGGGTGCGTTGTTCCAGCAGCTTTTGCGCCTCTGCCCGTTCATCCCCTTCCAGCAGGTCGGCAGCATCGACAAAAATCTGGTTATACGCCTTGCCCAGGGTTTTGACTTGCTCCAGCAGGCGGGTTTCTTCGGCGTCGTCGGCCAGGGCCACCAGTTGGGCCAGGGATTTGTCCAGCAAGGCCTTGTTGCTGTCGATGTCCTTGTACAGCGGAATCCGCCCGTCGCGGTCTGGCGCGGCCACCAGCCGCACCAGCTTCATGGCGTTTTGCCCGGCGGTTTCCGCCACGGTATGCGCCAGCTCGGTCTTGATCAGGTCGCGCTCGACAATCTGCTGGGTGCCGGCCTGCATGGCGTTGATGGCCAGGGTGGCGGCGCCGGCAATCAGCGCCATCAGCACCACCAGCAAGGCAAAACCCGCCCCCAGACGTGGGCCAATGGTAAGTTGACGTAACAAGGCAATCTCCGGGCCAGATGGCGGTAAGGGTGGCGGTAAAAAAACAGTCAGCCATACAAGGCTAAATGCAGCAACAACGCCCTCCACCTTGGCAGGGGAGGACGATTGTCTGAGGGTGTCTGTGCTTGCCATCCGATGCGCAACGCGCCGGGTCGGCGCAGCGAGCGGGTCTGGGGCTTGGTCGCCGCAGCAGGGGCTTACCTTACCACGCGCCAGAAAAAAAAATCGACCCTATATGCATTTAAACTGCACAAACACCGTGCGGGCACGCCCACCCTGGCACTGGCGCGCCCGCGCCGGGGTCAGCCAAGCACGCGCAGCGTGGCCATCATGCCCTGGTCTTCATGTTCCAGAATATGGCAGTGGAACAGCCGGTCGCCGGCCAGCTGCTGAACAAAACGCAGCGCCAGCGACTCACCAGGGCGCAGATTGACCACATCGTGCCAGCCCAGCCAGGGTTCAGGCCGGCGGCGCTGTCCGGCGGCTTGCCGCCAGCGGATCTGGAACGCCGCACCGTGCAGATGGAAGGGATGGTCCATGTCCGAGCGGTTATGCACGGTCCATTCTTCCACCTGCCCCACCCGGCCAGTGAAATCGGCGCGGTCCATGTCGTCGTAGCTGCGCTGGTTGATCAAAAACGCCATCTGGTGCTTGCCGCCGTCCATGCGCATGGTTTCGCTCAGCACCACCTCACGGCGAATGGACGGCGTGGACAGGGGCATGATGTCTGCCAGACGGGCGGGCAGGCGCGGGCGTTGTCCTGCGGCCTGCGGGCGATACTGTACGGTCAGCAGCGCTTCCGGCTGGCTTTGTTCGGCGCTGACCATCTTGCCTCGGGCATACGGCAGCGACTGCAACACCACCCGGCTGCCAGGGGCGGCATCCAGCGCCACCAGCACATCGGCGCGCTGGCCGGGCACCAGTTGCAGGATACGAACGGGCGGCAGCGCGGTGGCCAGATAGCCACCGTCCGTACCAATCTGCACCCAGGCATGGCCGGGCAGGCTCAGTGTCAGATAACGGGCGGCGCAGGCATTGATCAGACGCAAACGCAGCCATTGCCCGGCCTGGACACTGAGCACCGGCTGATACTGACCATTGACCAGCAGCAGGTCGCCTTCGCGGCCATCCATCCAGTCGGCATCGCTGTGCGGGGCAATCTGGCCGTCAGCCAGCAGGCGCTGGTCGGTGACCATCAACACCTGTTCATCGATGCCGTCCACCGGCAGCGGCTCGTCGTGGCGGCGCACCCGAATCGGTCCGGCCAGGCCCATGGCCACCTGGGCAGCGGTGCGGCCATGCGGGTGCGGGTGGTACCAGAACAGCCCGGCGCGATCCGGCACGGTAAACTGGTAGCGCCGCTGGCTGCCCGCCATCACGGCATCACGCGGGTGGCCATCTTCGCTGGCCGGTACTTCCAGGCCATGCCAGTGCACATTGCTGGCTTCTGGCAGCGCATTGGCAAAGTCGATCTGCACCGGCTGGCCAGCCTGCCAGTCAAACAGCGGCCCCAGCGCGGGCTGGTTATAGCCCCAGCTGGGGCTGCGCAAGCCATTGCCCCAGTCGAGTACGCCGGGTGCGGCGCGCAGGCTGGCCTGGGTGCCCAGGGTGGGCCAGGCCGCCAGCGGCGCGCCAGCGGGCGGGCGCGGCGAAGCCCCTGCGGCTGGCGCGGTGGGCATGGTGTGGCCCATGGCGGCATGGTCAGGCGGCGCGCTGGCACCATGGGCGCTGTGGTCGGTTTGTGCGCGGGACAATAAAGGAAACAACGGGGCCGCCAGGCAGGCGGCAAGCAGGGTGCGACGATGCATCAGTAAACTCCTGAGCGCCGCTGGCGCACGGCCTGACGCGCATTTCCCGATGCCGCTGCCGGGATTGGGGCAGCGAAGAACGCGGGGCGCAGGCGGGCAACACAGCGGGCCATGGTACGGGGACCATGCCAGGCAGGCATGGCGTGACGATGACCATCAGCCGGTCAGGGAGCTACTGAAGCGCGGGGGTTTGCCCAGCGGCGGCTCGCTGCGCGAGCGAAATGCCAGGCGGCGAGGCACGGGCGGATGGCTCAAGGTCAGCGCCAGCATCGGCAGCGTGCTGAGTGCTTCCGGCAGCAGCCAGAGCTGGCAGCACGGGGCCGACAGGCTGGCATGCCCGGAAATCGGCTTGGGCGTATGGGTACTGCTGGCGCTGGCACCTTGGGCCATTGGGTGACAATCGGGCATGCCGGCGGCGGCGCGATCGGCTTGCCCTCCTGATATCAGGCAGACCCATAACGCCAGCAGCACCAGGCCCAGCCCCCAGCCATCGGGCTGACGGGCCAGCCAGGCACACCGCGCAAAGCGCCGCCTGGCGCTCATGGCTCAGCCCGCCGCCACCTGGCGCTGGCGGCGCGATTCGGCCAGCACCATGCCAGACGCCACCGACACATTCAGGCTTTCCACTGTGCCAAACATCGGGATATTCACCAGCACATCGCACAGTTCGCGGGTCAGCCGGCGCATGCCTTCACCTTCCGAGCCCATCACCCAGGCCAGCGGCCCGGCGGCATCGCAGTGGAACAGGTCGGTGGTGGCGTCCATGGCGGTGCCGGCAATCCACACGCCGGCGTCTTTCAGGTCGCGCAGGGTGCGCGCCAGGTTGGTGACGGTGACATAGGGCACCACTTCTGCCGCGCCGCAGGCCACCTTGCTCACCGTGGCGTTCAGCCCGGCGGAGCGGTCTTTCGGGGCAATCACCGCATGTGCGCCCATGGCGTCGGCCACGCGCAGGCAGGCCCCCAGATTGTGCGGGTCGGTTACGCCGTCCAGCACCAGCAGCAGCGGCGCTTCGGTCAGGTTGTCCAGCACGTCGTCGAGGGTGACGTAACTTTTGTTGGTGTCGATCAGCGCGGCAATGCCCTGGTGGCGGGCGTGGCCGCTCATGCCGTCCAGCCGGGCGCTGTCTACCGACAGAATGCGGATGCCTTCGCTTTCGGCTTTCAGGATGGCGTCGCGCATGCGCGCATCGTGGCGGCCAGTGGCGACGTACAGCTCAAGCAGGCTTTTCGGGTTTTGAAATAGGCGGGCGTTAACGGCATGGAAGCCGTAAATCAGTTTTTTATTGGACACGGCCAGACTTTCGACATTTGCAAATTGACCGCTATTTTAAGCCAGCCAAGGCATGGCGCACGGGGGAGCGCAGGAATATTTTGTGGACGCACGCCCGCGCCCGGCCTGGCCAAGCTGAGCCCGCCCCGCGCCACGCTCAAGGCAGGCTCAGCCGCACCTGATCCAGCGGCAGGCCGGGCTGGGCGACGCGCACCAGTGCCTTGGCACCGGGCAGCGGCTTGAGCGCGGCGGTGAGCTTATTGTCGCCAGCCGGCGTCAGCGCGGCGGTTTGCTTGCCTTGTGCGCCCAGCAGCACCACATCGCCGCTCACGCCCTGGCTGGCCAGCAGTTTGTCCGAGTGCGAGCGCAGATACACCGCCAGGCCTGCCGGATCGGCAGCCAGCTCAATGCGCAGGCCGGATGGCGCTTCTGCCATCACCCCGCCATGCATGGGTTTGAGCACGCCGTCCGCCCAGGCAGTGGCGGTGACGGATAACAGGGACAACACAATCAGACTGGATTTCATGGCAAAGGCCTCAGTAAGGGGTGAATCGATCAAAATACGGTGTCGTCGGCCTGCGCCAGCAATTTTTCCAGCGGCGCACGGCCCAGTCGGGCAAACAGCAAGGGGGTGAGCAGGGTGTCCAGCACGGTGGCACTGAGCAGGCCACCAAAAATCACCACGGCCACCGGGTGCAGAATTTCCTTGCCTGGCGCATCCGCCGCCAGCAGCAGCGGGGTAAGCGCCAGCGCGGCGGTCAGCGCAGTCATCAGCACCGGCGTCAGCCGCTCCAGCGTGCCGCGCACAATCATCGCCTGGCCAAAGCTTTCGCCCTCGAATTTGCACAAATTCAGGTAATGGCTGATTTTCAGAATGCCATTGCGGGTAGCGATGCCGGTCAGGGTGATCAGCCCCACCAGCGAGGCCACCGACAGCGTCAGCCCGGCCAGCCACATCGCCGCCACGCTGCCCACCCAGGCCATCGGGATGCTGCCCATGATCAGCAGCGCCAGCCGCGCCGAGCGGTAACGGCTGTACAGCGCCATGAAAATCAGCGTCAGCGAGATCAGCGCCAGCCCTGCAATACGCCAGGCGGCTTCTTCCTGCGCCTTGAATTGGCCTTCCAGGCTGACAAAATACCCCGCCGGCAGCGGCGCGGCGGCCAGCGCGGCGCGGATGTCGGCAATCACCGCCGCCATGTCGCGCCCATCGGTGTTGGCGGCAATCACCATGCGTCGGCGGCCGTTTTCCCGGCCAATCTGGTTGGGGCCATCGCCTTCTTCGATCTGCGCCAGCTGCGCCAGCGGAATGGCACCGTGCGGAGTATCGATCAACAGGCGGCCCAGCCCGGCCAGGTCGCGCTCGGTGTCGGGCAGGCGAATCACCAGCTGAAAGCGGCGCGCACCGTCGGCAATCTGACTGACCACCCGGCCTTCGGTCAGCGCCTCCAGCCGGGCCAGCAGCGCGCCGGGTGCCAGGCCATACTGCGCTGCCTGGGCGTAGTCCACCCGTACCTTGATTTGCGGAATCAACACCTGTTTTTCCACTTGCAGGTCGGCCAGCCCGGCCACCCCGCTCAGCCGCTCGCGCAGCTGCGCCGCCTGGCCGCGCAAGGTGTCCAGGTCATCGCCATACAGTTTGATGGCGATTTGCGCGCGCACCCCGGACAACAGATGGTCCAGCCGGTGCGAAATCGGCTGCCCCACCGCCACCGCCGCCGGCAGGCTGGCCAGGCGCTGGCGGATGTCTTGCAGCACCGCCTCGCGCGGCCGCGCCGACGGGCGCAGGTCCACATCCAGCTCGCTGGAGTGCACGCCCTCGGCGTGTTCGTCCAGCTCGGCGCGGCCTGTGCGCCGGCCCACGCTTTTGACTTCGGGCACTGTCAGCAGCAATTGTTCGGCCAGTAGTCCCAGGCGATTGGATTCGCTCAGTGCCGTGCCAGGGTTGAGCAACAGCGACACGGTCAGCGTGCCTTCGTTGAACGCCGGCAAAAAGGCACGCGGCAGCCAGGCGGCGCTGAGCAGCACGGCGGCACCCAGTGCGGCGGCGCTCAGGCACAGCGCGCGCCAGTGGCCAAAGCCCCAGTCCAGCGCGCGCGCCACCTGGTGCTTGAGCTGACGCACCAGCCAGCTATCGGCATGCTGGCGCGCCGCCAGCGTGGGCAGCAGCCAGTAGCACAGCACAGGCGTCACGGTCAGCGCCACCAACAGGCTGGACAGAATCGAGGTGATATAGGCCACCCCCAGCGGGGCAAACAGCCGGCCTTCGATGCCAGGCAGGGCGAACAGCGGCACAAACACCAGCACCACCACCAGGGTGGCCACCACCACGCCAGAGCGCACCTCGTTGCAGGCGGCGACAATCACCCGCAGGATGTCCGCCGCCGTGCGCTCGGCTGGCAGCGCCTTCAGCCGGCGCAGCACGTTTTCCACATCCACCAGCGCATCGTCCACCAGCTCGCCGATGGCGATGGCCAGGCCGCCCAGGGTCATGACATTGATCGATTGATCCAGAAGCTGGAACACCCCGATGGTGACCGCCAGCGACAGCGGAATGGCGGTCAGCGAAATCAGCGTAGTGCGCACATTCAGCAAAAACAAAAACAAAATCAGCGCCACCATGATGGCACCGTCGCGCAGCGCCTCGGCCACATTGGCCACCGAAGCCTGAATGAAATCCGCCTGGCGGAACGACACCTGCGGCGCGTGCATGCCAGCGGGCAGGCGCTGGCTCAGACCGGCCAGCGCGGCTTCGATCTGGGCGGTCAGTTGCACCGAATCGGCCTGTGGCTGTTTTTGCACGCTGACCACCACGGCGGGCTTGCCGTTGTAGCCAGCGTCGCCGCGCTTGGCGGCGGCGGCAAATTTGACTTGCGCCAGCTGACGCAGCAGCACCGGCTGGCCATTGCGCTCGGCCACCGCCAGGTTTTCCAGGTCTTGCAGGCGCGTGGTCTGGCCCAGGTGGCGAATCAGATACTCGCGGGCGTGCTGCTCCAGAAACCCGCCGCTGGCGTTGCCGGCAAAGCCGCGCAAGGCGTCTTCCAGCTGGGCAAGATTCACCTCCAGCCGCGCCATGGCGGCGCTGTCCGGCTCCACCCGAAACTGGCGCACTTCGCCGCCAATCGGAATCACCTGCGCCACGCCCGGAATCGACAGCAGGCGCGGGCGCAGCACAAAGTCGGCAAATTCGCGTACCTGCATCGGGCTGACCTGGGCCGGGTCAGCCGGCAAGGCAATCAGCATGATTTCGCCCATCACCGAGGCAATCGGCCCCAGCGTCGGGCTGACGCCGGGCGGCAGTTGTTCGCGGGTTTCCGCCAGCCGCTCGGCCAGCATCTGCCGGTTGCGGTAAATGTCCGAGCCCCAGGCAAATTCGGCGTACACCACCGATAAGCCAGCGCCAGACACCGAGCGCACCCGCTGCACACCGGCTATGCCATTCAGCGCGGCTTCCAGCGGTTGGGTGACACGCAGTTCAACGTCTTCCGGTGCCATGCCGCCGGCTTCGGTCATCACCGTCACCATGGGCTTGTTCAAATCCGGAAACACGTCCACCGCCATACGGCTGGCGTTCATACCGCCCCAGGCCATCATCAGTACGGCAAACACCAGTACAAACAGGCGATTGCGCAGGCTGTGCTCCACCATCCAGCTCAACATGTCGGCGCGTCCTTTAGCGAATCTGGTTCAGCAGTGCGGCACCGGCGCTCACCACCCGGCGGCCAGCCGGCAGGTCGCGCACCAGCACGTCCTGGCCGTTCAGCGGCTCCAGCTGCACCGGCCAGGGGCGGAACCACTCGGCACTGTCGTGCAGCCACACCACCGGCTGGTTGGCGCTGTTGCGCTGCACGCTGGCCGCTGGCAGCGCCACACCAGACACTGGCGCGCCGCTTTCCACCCGCAGTTTCACCGACTGGCCCAGGGCCAGGGGCAGCGCATTGCGCCCCTGTGGGGCGAACAACACTGGCAGCGCGCCATCACGAAATGCGCCGGCGCGGCTCACCGCCTGCCAGGGCACCGCGCTGCCGGCCAGGCTGGCACGGCCCAGGCGCTGGGCCATGGCCGGATCGTGCACCAGCGCTTCCACCCGCAGCTTTTGTGGGTCCACCACTTCAAACAGCAACGCGCCGGCTTCCACTTGCTGGCCGTTGACGGCATTGGCCTGGCTGAGCACGCCGCTGGCCGGCGCGCGCAAGGCTTGCCGCCCGCCGGCGCGGGCCAGGGCCGCTGCGCGCTGGTGCAGGCCTTCCGCCTCGGCGCGCTGGGCGTCGATTTCGCGTGCGGCCACAGTGTCGCGCAGGCTTTCCAGCCGCGCCAGCTGCCGCGCCGCCTGCGCGGCTTTTACCCGCAATTCGGCCAGCTCCGCCTGAGTGCTGGCGCGCTCGCCAGCACTCAGGCTGGGGCGCAGATAGGCCAGCAGCTGGCCCTGGCGCACAGCCTGGCCGGCGCTGGGCAGGCCATCCGGCCCGGCCTCCACCGCGCCGGCCAGGCTAGCCTGCACCCGACCCCCGGCGTTTGGATCCATCACCACATGGCCGTTCAGCTCCACGCTGGGGCGGTGTTCGCCGACCACGCCCAACTGGGTGCGGATGTCCAGCCGGCGCTGGCTGGCCTTGTCCAGCCACACCCGGCCGTCTGGCACGCGCTGGGGGCGCTGGCCCAGTTGCGCGGCGGCTGGGTTGGCGGGGACGGTGGGCACAACCGCCGGCGCAGACGCGTCGTGGTCGTGAACTTCGTCGCCGTGGGCGTGCGCCCATGGTGCGGCCAGGCACAGGGCAAACGCCAGGCCGGTGTGCAGCGGGGTCAGGCGGGTCATGGCGCAGCCTTTGATGGCGTAGGTTTTTGCTGGCGACGCCAGGCCCAGCCGGCGGCCAGCGCCAGCCCGAGCGCTGCGGCCACCACGCCAGCAGCTGGGGCTGGCGCTACGGCGCTGGCAGTTGGCGTAGCGGCGGCGGGCAGGCTCAGCGTGATGGCAAGCAAATCGGCGCGCTCGCCGGCTTCAATGGTGAAACTCAGCGGATGGGGGCCGGGCTGGCGCAGCCAGGGGGCCTTGAGCAGGTATTCGCCAAGCGCGTGTTCGCGGGCCTGGGCTTGCCAGCCAGAGCCGCGCTCGACCTCAATGCGCGCGCCGCTGACTGGTGCATTGCTGGCAAAATCGTCCAGATACAGGCGCAGTTGTTCGCCTTCGGCGATGATCAGCAGCTCGAACAGTTCGCTATGGGCGTCGGCGCGCGGCGCCACGGCTTGGCCCAGCGCGGGCGGGGCGGCGTCATGCACTTCGTCACCGTGCGCCCAGGCGGCGGCGGACAGCAGCCAGCCGATTAAAAAAAACAGCGTGCGCCAGATCATGGCAGGGCTCCAATGGCTTGCAGATAACGGGAGTGCGCGCGCCCGGCTTCCAGTTGGGCGCGCTCGGCTTGGCTGCGGGCTTCGTTCAGTTCGTTTTGCGCGCGCAGTTGCTCGGGCGCGCCCAGTTGGCCGGCGCGCACGGCGCGCTGAATCCAGCCCAGCCGCTGCTCGGCCAGTTGCCAGGCTTCGGCCTGGACGCGCGCCTGTTGCAGGCCCAGTTCACGCGCCAGGCGCGCAGTGTCGATATCCTGGGCCAGTTGCTCGCGGCCAGCGTACAGCTCGGCCAGAGCCTCACTGAGTTCAACATTGGCCTGCGCCAGGCGCGGGCCATTGCGCGCCTGACCGCCAAACGGGATTTTTAGCGCGAGTTTGGCCAGGTTTTGATAAGGCTCGCTGCGTGCGCCGCGTTCGCGGGTGAGGGTGAGCGCCAGCTCGGGGGCGTCGCGGCTGTCGCCGTTAACGTGCGCCAGCCGGGCCTGGGCGGCGGCAACGCGCGCATCCAGGCTGGCCAGCAGCGGATGGGCGTCGGGCAGGGCGCTGGGGTGCGCCGGCTCGGCCTGCTGCGGCAGCGCCGCGCCGCGCGCGGCGACGGTGAATTGATTGACGGCGCGGCGCGCCTGCGCTTGTGCGCGCAACCAGTCGGCTTCGGCCTGGGCACGGATGCCAGCGGCCTGGTGATGCACCAACGGCGCGTCCTGGCCGGCTTTCACCCGCCGGGCTGCGTCGGTTTCCAGCGCACTGAGCATGTGCAGCCGCTGCTGGGCGGCGGCAGCCTCCAGCTCGGCCAGCCGCGCCTCCCACCAGGCTTCGCGCAGCACGCCCGCCAGTTGCCAGCGCGCCAGCGCGCGGGCGTGCTGCTCGGCGTCTTGTTCGCGCTCGGCCAGGCGGCGGCTCAATTCACGCTGGCCCCACAGCCACAAGGGCGCGCTCAGCTCGAGTTCCCATTCGCGCAGGCCGGCATCGCGGTCCAGGCGGTCGCTGCGTTGCGAGACAGTCAACGCTGGCGGGCCGGGCAGCCAGGCCGTGCTGGCCTCCAGCTGGCTTTGCCGCAGTTGCTGGCGTGCCTCGCTGACCGGCTGGCGCGCCGCCCAAGCGTGGGCAAATGCCTCGGCCAGGCTGGCGGCCTGTACCGGCACGGCCAGCCCCAGCCCGATGGTCAGGGCCAGCGTCAGGAAAAAAGACGGTTGCATGGATGCCCCGCTCAAAAATGGCTGAGCGTGCAGTATTGATGGTGCTGGCCGTCGGCAAGCTGACGGCAACATGACATTTTTGTCATCTGCATCCGGGCCGCTGCGAGGCAAGGTATAACAATGAAGATCAAAAGGATTGGATATGCGGATATTGATTGTAGAAGACGAGGTTCGCGCAGCAGCGTACTTGCAAAAGGGTTTGCTTGAAGCCGGCTTTAATGTTGAGGTCGCACACGATGGTGCAGAAGGCGAGCATCTGGCGCTGACTCAGGACTTTGCCTTGCTGATTCTGGATGTGATGCTGCCCGGGCGCAGTGGCTGGGATATTCTGGCCAGCGTGCGCCGGGCCAGCCAGACGCCGGTATTGTTTTTGACTGCGTGCGACCGCGTGGAAGACCGCGTGCGCGGGCTGGAAGCCGGCGCCGATGATTATCTGATCAAGCCATTTGCCTTTTCCGAACTGCTGGCGCGGGTGCGCACCCTGTTGCGCCGTCGCCCGCAGGCGGAGCCGGATGTGTTGCGCGTGGCTGATCTGGCGCTGGATCTGGCCCGGCACAAGGCCTGGCGCGGCAGTGTGCGGGTGACGCTGACCGCCAAGGAAATGGCCTTGCTGGCCTTGTTCATGCGCCGGCGCGGCGAGGTGTTGTCGCGCACGCTGATTGCCGAGCAGGTGTGGGACATGCATTTTGACAGCGACACCAATGTGGTGGATGTGGCGGTGCGCCGGCTGCGCGCCAAGATTGACGAGCCGTTTGAGCTCAAGCTGATTCACACCCTGCGCGGTGTCGGCTATGTGCTGGAGGCTGGGCGTGAGGGCTGACTGGCGGCGCGCCTGGCGTGGGCTCACCCCACGTGTGGTGCTGGGCTTTGCCGCGCTGACGGCGGCGTTGATGCTGGCGTGCGGGGTGTATTTGTATCAGGCGCTGCAACTGGAGCTGGGCGCGCGCGACCGCGACGAGCAGCGCGGCAAAATTGTGTTGTTTCGCCAGGCGCTGGCTGGTGTGTCGGACGTGGACATGCTGCGGCGCAATCCGGACTGGCTGACGCATTTCATGGTGGGGCATGACGGCCTGGCATTGCGCGTGCTGGATGCGCGCGGGCAGGCGCTGGTAGACAGCCCCGCAGCCCTGCCGCGCGGCATCTGGCTCACACTGGGCAAAGCGCCGGGCCTGGTACGCGGCCAGGATGCGCACGGCCATCCCTGGCAAGGGCTGGCGGCGCGTGCTGCGCTGGCCAATGGCGAGCCGGTGCAGCTGGAAATCTGGCGCGATGGCCACGATCAGGCGGCGCTGCTGGCGCAATACCGCAACCATTTGTGGTGGGCTGGTGCGCTGGCCACGCTGGTGGCGGCGGCGCTGGGCGCTACCCTGGTACGCCACAGCCTGCGCCCGCTGGCGGCACTCACCGCCGCCGCCATGGCCATCCGTCCGGACACACTGAACCAGCGGCTGGACGCCAGCCTGGCCCCGGCTGAGCTGCTGGGGCTGGTGGGAGCTTTCAACGATGCGCTGGCGCGGCTGGACGGCGCATTTGCCCGCTTGTCCCACTATGCGGCGGATCTGGCGCATGAAATGCGCACGCCCTTGGGTATTTTGCTGGGGCAAACCCAGGTGGCGCTGTCGCGCGGGCGCAGCCTGGCGGAATATCAGCAAGTGCTGGCCGACAATGCCGAAGAGCTGGAGCGACTGACGCGCACGGTGAATGATTTGCTGTTTTTGGCCAAAACCGAACATAGCGACGCCGCCTTACCGTGCGAATCACTGGATGTGCGCCAGGAGGTGGACGAGGTGTGCGAGTTTTTTGCCCTGCTGGCGGAAGAGCGCGACATTCAGGTGCAAGTGGCAGGCCAGTTGCGCCTGCCGGTGGCGCGCGCCGCCCTGCGCCGGCTGCTGAACAATCTGCTCAGCAACGCCATTCGCTATAGCCCGCCAGGCAGCGTGGTGCGGGTGCAGCTGGATGCCCGCCTGCCCGGCGTGGCGGTGGACAATCCACCCGACGGCCCTTTGCCCGAGCCGCTTGGCCTGGTGTTCGAGCGTTTTTACAGCCAGGGCGGCGGCGATGGCCACGGCCTGGGCTTGCCGATTGCCCGCGCCATCGCCCGCCAGCACGGCGGCGAGCTGTGCGCCCACCTGGGCGACGACGGTCGGCTGACGCTGGCGGCGCAGCTGGCCCCCAGCGTCAGCCTGGCTCAGGCGCGCCGGTGTAGCTGAAACGCCCGATTCAGGGTTTGCAGTTGCCGGGCGGTGCCCAACAAATCCTGGGCGGCGCGGGTGGCGCTGTGCGCCAGTTCGGTGTTGTGCTCCACCAACTGGGTGACTTGCTGCATATTGTTGGCCACTTCGGCGCTGGCGGCACCTTGCTGGGCAGCGGCAGCCGAAATGTGCGCGGCCATGCCGGCCACTTCTTCGCTGGCGCGCTCAATGGCGTCCAGCCCGGCCACACTGGCATCCAGCGCGCTGACGCTGTGCTCCACCGCCTGGGCGGCACCGGCCATGCTGCTGACCGCGCAGGCAGTGGTGGCGCGCACCTCGTTGACGGTGGCGTTGATGTCCACGGTGGCCGCTGTGGTGCGTTCGGCCAGCTTGCGCACTTCGTCGGCCACCACGGCAAAGCCCCGACCGGTTTCGCCGGCACGGGCCGCCTCAATGGCGGCGTTCAGCGCCAAGAGATTGGTCTGGTCGGCGATTTCGGCAATGGTGCGCGTCATGTCGCCAATCTGGCTGATGGATTGATTCAGCCGCTCAATGGTGTGGTTGGCGTCTTCGACAGTCTGCACCACCGCCTGGGTGGCGCGCATGCTGGCGTGGATATCGGCATTGCTGGCCTGTACCTGCTGGCGCGAGGCGTCGGCGGCGTCGGCGGTTTGCCGGGCGCTGTCGGCCACTTCCTGCACCGACTGGCTGAACTCCTCAGTGGCGGCGGCCACGCTGGCCGCGCGGGTTTGCTGCGTGTCGGATTGCGCGCTGACCTGGGCCATGTGCTCGGCCAGCTCGGTACCGCGCGCGTCGATGGCTTGTGAGGCGCGTTGGATATTGTCCAGCATGGCTTTCAGCGTCACCTGCATGCTGGCCAGATTGCACAGCAGCATGCCGGCTTCGTCGCGACCGCCCACATCAATCTGCGCGGTGAGGTCGCCTTCGCTGATACGCTCAAAGTGGGCGATGGCGTGCTGAATTGGCCGCACCACGGCGCGGCGCAGCAGCAGGCCGCCTACGCCCGCAATCAGCAGCGCCAGCGCTGCCAGCCCGATGCCCAGCCAGCGAAAGCGCTCAAACTCGGCGCTGCGTGCGGCGTGGCTGTGCGCCGCGCTGTCAGCCAGCGACTGAATCAGCGCCTCGCCATCGCGGCGCATGTCGGCGTACAGCGGGTTGATGCGGGTCAGCAGGGTGAGCGTGGCGGGGTGGTACTGGCCATTTTTCAGCTGCTCACGCGCCACATTCACTCCCTCCTGAGAAAAGCGTTCGCGTGTCTGGGCAAAGCGCTCCAGCATTTTTTGTTGTTCGGCGCTCAGCGGCAGCTGGCGCAGCTGCGCCAGCAGAGCGTTGATTTCTTCGCGGTTTTTCAGCGTGGCCTGCACATGCATGTCCAGCGGATGGTCGTGCAGGCTGACCACTGGGCTGCCTGGGTCGTGTTGCAGGCTGAGCATGATTTGCGAGCGGTTGTCGGCCAGCAGGAACATCACCCGGTTGATCACATTGGAAGGTTGCAAGTGATGCTGATACATGGCTTGCAGCGCTTCGTCGCCATGGTTGAGGGTTTGCACGCCAAAAAACCCCAAGAGCGCGCACAATACGCCCAGTGTGACCATGGCCGCCCACAGTCGTGCGCCCAGCGACACGCTGCGCCGACCGCTGGCCGGCAGCACGCCTTGCACGCCCACGGCGCGGTAGCGCGCTTCGGCCTCGGCGCGCACGCGCGGATCCGGCGGCGTGCGCACTGACATATAACCCACGATCTGGCCGTTTTTTTTCAGGGGGGTGACCAGCGCTTCCACCCAATAGAAATCGCCGTTTTTACAGCGATTTTTCACCAGCCCCCGCCAGGGCAGCCCCGCCTGCACCGTGCGCCACAAATCCTTGAAAGCCGCCATCGGCATATCCGGGTGACGCACGATATTGTGGCTTTTACCCAATAATTCTTCGCGGGTGAAGCCGGAAATCTGCACAAAAGCATCGTTGCAGTCGGTGATCTGGCCTTTGAGGTCGGTTTTGGACACCAGATAGACATTGGGCGGAAACGCCACTTCGTTTTGGGTGACGGGCTGGTTATTTTTCAATGGGTGGACTCCTGGTGGCATGGCCGCAACATGGTGCGCATATGCCGCCAGAAACGCCGATCTGAGCACTGGGTGAAATGCGCGCTGACTGCCTGCCGCAGATGGGCGCTTTTGGCTGAGAGACAGCCTGCGGAAACTTCATGACTCAGTATATTTAATCGACATGAGCTGAATCAAGCGTTTTATCGTACTTTTACCTACCGCTTGCGCCCCCTCTGACGCTCAGCCCTCGCGCAGGCTGGTCGGTGCGGTTGTCTTGCCCGATGCTGGCGGCGCGCGCAGGCTATCCACGATAAAGTCGCGCAGATTGTCTGCCGACAATGGCTTGGCAAAGAAATACCCCTGCAGCAGCTTGCAGCCGCAAGCGCGCAAGAAGCGGCACTGATCGCTGGTTTCCACCCCTTCGGCCACCACATTCAGCCCCAGCTTGCGGCCCATGGCCACCACGGTTTCGGCAATGGCCGAACTGTCGCTGTCGTCGGGTACGCCAATCACGAACGAGCGGTCGATCTTCAGGCTGTCCAGCGGAAAGCGCTTGAGGTAGGACAGCGACGAATAGCCGGTGCCAAAGTCGTCGATGGCAATCTGCACGCCCAGCGCCTTGAGTTCGCGCAGGATATCCACCGATTCCGCCGGGTTTTGCATCAGCATGCCTTCGGTGACTTCCAGCTCCAGCCGGCCTGGTGCCAGGCCGGTGTTTTCCAGCACTTCCACCACGGTGGCGGTGAGCGTACCGCGCAGGAACTGGCGCGGCGACAGATTGACCGCCACACGCGGCACATGCACCCCCTGCTCGTCCCACGCCTTGATCTGGGCGCACGCGGTGCGCAGCACCCAGTCGCCAATCTGGCGGATCATGCCGTTTTCTTCGGTGATGGGGATAAAGCGCGCTGGCGACACCATGCCCAGGTCGGGGTGGCGCCAGCGGATCAGCGCTTCCACGGCTTCCACCTGGTGGGTGAACGGGTTGATCTGCGGTTGATAGTGCAGCTCGAATTCCTGGCGCTCCAGCGCCAGGCGCAGGCCGTTTTCCATCAGCAGGCGCTCGAATGCTTCGTCGTTCATGTCGCCAGCAAAGAAGGTGCAGGTGTTCTTGCCCGCGTCTTTCGAGCGGTACATGGCCATGTCGGCATTGCGCAGCAGGCTGGCGGCGTCGTCGCCGTCGGACGGGAAGATCGACACGCCAATCGAGGCGGTGACAAACAGCTCGTGGTCTTCCAGATGCAGCGGCTTGGACAGCTCGGCCAGCAGGCGGTGGGTGATTTCTTCCAGATGCGCGCGCGAGGCCACCTGCTCGAACAGCACGGTGAATTCATCGCCGCCCAGCCGCGCCAGCAGGCCTTCTTCGCCCAGCGAGCACGACAGGCGCGCGGCCAGCAGGCGCAGCAGGTCGTCGCCGGCGTGGTGGCCAAACGAGTCGTTGATCAGCTTGAAGCGATCCAGGTCGATGAACAGCACCGCCAGCTCGCTCTGATTGCCGCGCGCCTCGGCCACTGCCTGTTCCAGGCGCTGAATGAAGTGGGTGCGGTTGGGCAGGGCAGTCAGTGGATCGTGGTTGGCCAGAAACTGCAGGCGGTCTTCGGCTTCCTTGCGCACGGTGATGTCGGAGAATACCGCCACATAGTGGGTGAGCTTGCTGTGGTTGCTTTGATCGCGCACCGCCGACAGCGACAGCCATACCGGAAACCATTCGCCATTCTTGCGCCGGTCGAGAAACTCTCCTTGCCAGTGGCCGTCGGCATCCAGCGCTGCCAGCATGCGCGCATTGTGGTTTTGTCCGGTCTGGTCGATGCGGAACATGCGCGAGCGCTTGCCCACGGCTTCGGTCTCGCTGTAGCCGGTGATGCGGGTAAACGCCTGGTTGACGGCAATGATGCAGGTATTGGCATCGGTAATCAGAATGCCTTCGCTGGTGTTTTCAAACACGGTGGCCGACAGGCGCTGCTTGGCGTCGGCAATTCGCCGCTCGCTGATATCCATCGCCACGCCAATGATGGCCGGACGCCCCCGGTATTCAAACAGCCGGCTGTACACCTCCACCTCAAGCACATGGCCATCGCGGTGACGCACCGGCAGGGTGTACTGCATGTTTTCAATCTGGTTCTGGTAGCGCTGCTGGATTTGCCCGCGCACCCGCTCGCTGTCTTCCTGCGCCAGCAAATCGGCCATCGAACAACCAATCAGCTCTTCCTGCTGATAACCCAGCGTGCTGGCTACCTTGGGATTCACATACACCAGCTTTTCGTCCTGCTGAATGTAAATCCCCACCAGGGACTGCTCCACCAGCACCTGATAGCGGCCTTCCACTTCGCGCTGGCGCTGCTCTTCTTCGCGCTGGGTGGTGACATCCACGGCAATGCCGCCCAGCCCGGTCAGCTGCTGATGGTCGTCCAGCAGCGGAAAGGCCATATTGAGCAGCACATGGCTGACGCCGGCGCGCACCAGCACTTCTTCGCTTTGCTGCGACTGGCGGGACTGCATCACCTGCTGGTCGATGGCACTCAGCCGGGCCAGGGTCGTGGCATCGTCCATCCACTGCGCCAGCCGGGTGCCCACCATGGCGGCGGGGGTAGCCCCCATCAGCGCGGCGTAGCTGTGGCTGACATGCAGGTAGCGGCCTTCGGTATCCTTGATGAAAATCATCGAACTGCTGTTGGCCATCAGCGCGGCAAACTGGTGATGGGCCAGATTCAGCGCCGCCACATTGCTGCGGTGGGCGTCTATCAGCGAGGCGATGGCCAGCGCGGCCAGCTGCACCAGGCCCATCACGCAGGCCACGTAAGCCAGCATGACGGCGGTAGGCTCTGGCCATAGCGGATGCGCGATCACCGAGGTCAGCGTCAGCAGCGCCGCCAGCATGCCGGTGAAGGTAACGCCAACCGGACCGGTGCGCAGCGCCGCCCAGCCCACCAGCGGCACCCAGGCAAACTGGCAGGGAAAAAAGCAGCGCGACAGCAGCAGCGAATCCCACAGCAGTCCGCGCCAGAGCAGGCTGCCGGCCAGCAACATGGCCAGCAGCTCCCATGGCCGCTGCAGCGCGGCCCTGGATAATAAGGTCAGCACCAGCGGCACGCCCAGCGCCAGCGACCAGCCATGCACGGCCAGTTGTTGCAGCAGAAAAATATCCGGTTCGCAAAAGTCCGGGCACAGATACCACAGCCCGGCAGTCAGCGCGAGCGCACCGCTCAGGGCCGACAGGGCAAAGCCCAGCACCACGCGCATGCGCGCCAGCCAGGCACCGCTGTCCAGCAGATAGGCCAGGTGGCGCGAGGTGCTGATGCTGACCAATGCGGCCAGCGCGCTGGCCAGCGATTGCACCACCGCCTCGGCGGCAAAGCCGCCCAGCACCGTATTGAGCACACACAGACCGGCCACCGCCCACAGGCAACGGGCACCGCGTCCGGCCACCAGGCCCACCAGCAAGCCAACCGGCATGGCCAGCAGCACGCGCACCAGGTCCGGATCGCCAATCCAGGCAGGTAGGCGAGCCCCTGCCAGATACAAGCCGGCAACTCCAAAAGCAATCCAGCCGTGGCGCGTCACGATGTCTCCAACCTCTCTGTTGCTCCCCGGACGCCCACCCGACCCAAAGCAGACGGTTGACGCATGGCATTGTCGCGGAGTGGTGTTATGTACGGCGATGTGATGATTTTTTGGGCAGATACGCCCCTTGTCTGGCATGCAGGCACGCTCAAGACAGGCCTGCATCATACCGAATCACACTATTTGCTGGATAGCGCCACTGTGGTCGTAGAGAATTTTATTTCATTCGTTTGACATTACCCCTGCCCAACAAGAATCACGAGCAGGGCAAGGCATCCAGAAAGCAGCGGCGCAGGGCAGGCGCGCAGGCACACTGGCCCAGCGCCGGTCCCTATTGGCTACGCCACCTTGAAAAACGCCATCAGGCCTTGCAGCTCCTCGGCCTGCGCGCCCATTTGCTCGGCGGTGGCGGCCAGTTCTTCCGATGCCGAAGCGTTTTGCTGGGTGGCCTGATTCAGCTGGCCCATCGCCTGATTGATCTGGTTGATGCCCTGAAACTGCTCTGCCGATGCGGCAGCAATTTCGCCCACCAGCGCCGAGGTGCGGCCAATGGCCGGCACAATCCGCCCCAGCAGCTGCCCGGCCTGTTCTGCCTGGCGCACCGTGCTGTTGGCCACAATGCCAATTTCGCCGGCAGCCACCTGGCTGCGTTCAGCCAGCTTGCGCACTTCGGCGGCGACCACGGCAAAGCCCTTGCCGTGGTCGCCAGCACGGGCGGCCTCGATGGCGGCGTTCAGTGCCAGCAGATTGGTCTGGTAGGCAATGTCGTCGATGATGCCAATCTTGTCGGCAATCTGGTGCATGGCAGTGACGCTTTCCGCCATGGCCTGGCCGCCTTTGCTGGCCTCGCTGGCGGCCGTGGTGGCCATCTCGTTGGTGGCCTGGGCGTTCTGGCTATTGCTGGCAATCGACCCCGCTGCCTGGGTGAGCGTGGACGTCACCTGTTCTGCCGCCGCTGCCTGCTGGCTGGACGACTGCGACAGGGTTTGCGCGGTGGCCGACACCTCGGTGGACGCCGACGACAGGCTGTCAGCCGCGCCGCGCACCTGGCCAATGATGTCGGCCAGCCGCTCGACCATATGCGCCATCGACTTGAGCAGCCGGCCAATTTCATCATCACGGTCCACATGAATACGCACCGCCAGATTGCCCTCCGCCAGCGCATCTGCCGCCGCCACCGCCTGCTGCACCGGTGCCAGCACCACCCGGCGCAGCACCAGGGTCAGCAACACCAGCAGCGCCGCTGTCATCACCAGCCCACCCAGCAACACCGGCAGCGCCGCCTGACGGCCCGCCGCTGCCACTTCCTGCGGACGGTAGGCCACCGCTACCTTAAAGCCCCAGGCCGGAAATGGTCGCTCGACCAGCGCCCATTCGTCGCTGCCCCTGGCCACCGCCTCCAGCGCACTGCGAATGGTGCTGGCGCTGGCGTCAGACGATTGCAAGAACGGCTGCCCCTTGGCATCCAGCAGCACCACAAAGCCGGAGCCAAATGAGCGGGATTTGCCAATCAGCTCCTTCAGCCCGGCCAGATCGGCCTTGAAGCCCACATACCACGCCCCCACCCGATTGCCGCTGGCGTCCACAATCGGCTCGTAGCCAGTCAGGTGCGGCGCGCCCAGAATATCCACCTGCCCATAAAACGGCTCGCCGCGCTCCAGCGCCTGATACGCCTTGCCTTGCGGATCAAGCTCGGTGCCTACCGCCCGCTGGGTGTCGCTGCCGCGCACATTGGTGGCAATGCGGATATAGCGCTTGCCCTCACGGGCAAACAGCGTGGCGCTGCCGCCGGCAATGGCCGATACGTTATCCACCAGCGCGGTATCCAGCGCCATCGACCGGCTGCCAAAGTGCAGATTATTGGGCCGGCTAGCGCCCACCACCACCGCTTCTGCCGCCCCCGGCGGGCCTGACTGCCGGCTTTTTTCCTGAAACAGTTTCATGGCACTGTGGGTTTGCTGCCCCATCAGGCTGTCGCTCATTTGCAGCAGCTGCACAATGCCTTCCACCGTGGCCTCAGACTTGGCCCGCACCTCCGCCTCCAGACGGCGAGACTCATTCACCGACAACCCAACTGCGCCCATCAGCAAGGCCACCACCAGCGGCGCAAACCCAAACAAGGCAAAACGGGCCTGTAATCCCAGATTTTTCATTCCCACATCCTTTTGGCCAAAAAACGCCGTTTCCCGGTTGAAATCAAAAACGGGCAAAAATAGCGTCATTCAAGCAATACATACGCCAGTGAATGTAAGGATAATAGCGCGAGCGCTGCGGGGAGGCCAGTTTTGTGCGGAGGGGGTTGGTGCAGCCAAAATATTCTATAAGAATGGTAACTTTATTATCATATATAAAATAACAAACTGTCACACACTGCGCTGAAGCGCATTACAAATGTAGGCAGAAAACGCCAAAGGACGCGCTGATTGATTCAGACAAACCGTGTTTGCCAAAATAAAAGTCCAGCAAAATCAACACCCTAAATTCCCACCTTCGCGGGAATGACGATTTTTTCAGCATATCCTTTAAAAACACCACAGTACTCACCTCTTTCCAAGCGCCTCCAGCCCGGCTTCACGCGGATGGCGAATGGCGGTGTGCATGCGGTCGATATCCTGGCCACAGACCCCTGCGGCTTCAAAGGTGTTTTTCCATTCACGCACCACGCCCGCAATACGCAAGATAATGTCCCGCGCCTGCGCAGCGGCCAGTCCGAACACTCCATGCTGACTCATGGCATTGGGCAGGGTGGCCAGCCTGCCGGCAAAGCCTACGCCCAGGTGCAAATGCCGCTCTTGGGCATATGAAGGGGCAGGCATCACATCATACAGTGGCGACAGTCGCCAGCCCTGGCCAATGGCATCCCATAAAAAGCCATGGTTGCGTAGATGGTCGTCATTGTTGTTCACCAAAACATTGAAGACCATCCGGCCAAAGAGCTCGGCTTGATCCGCCTTGATGGCGGAGGAAGGCCCATGCATGGCAATCGCCTCGGCCAGCATGGGATAGCTGGCATGCTGAGATTCGCTTTCGTGTCGAGCCAGCAGGGTGAGCGCAGAAAGAAAATGTTTACGGCCATAATGGCCCGCATTGCCTGGCAAGGGAATGCGATCAAAGCGCTCGATCAGCATGACGGGACGCTGCTCGCCGATGTCCTCCAGTTTGAGGGCTGGCACATTCAATCCGGCTTCACGCGCCAGCAATAACGTGGCGCATTCAATCTGTGGGACTGAGTACGCATCGCTGCGCAATGGAAATTTGGCCAGCCACTGACGGCCATCTGCTTCAATCACCGCTTTGGGCCGGGCCCCGCCCATACTGGAGCCGGCTTCAAAAATTTTTTCCAGTCGGCCAGGCATCGTCTCCCCGGCCTCCACACGCTCGGCAGCCTCCTTCAGATAAGCCAGGTCAATGCGTTGAGCCAGTTCAGCAGGAGGCTCTGGGCTGCGAGGATCATCACGAAAATCCAGCGCGCCAACACGATTGCCGCCGGCATGCGCCAGATAGAAGGATTCAGGCAGCGGACCTGTGCGACGCAGCTTGTTCTCGATCAAACGGCGGCCCCAGCGGTCGGGAGAAGCGTCGCGAAATACGCCAAATTCAGTTAGGTTGGACGGTGGCTCGCGCAAAGCGCCAGGCCCCAAGCCAGGCAAAGCCAATGTCAGTGGATCCAGTGCGATGGCGTCTGGTCGTGCGGCATATTTTTGGCCATACCCAAACTGGGCGTGCAGCAGATGGTTGCCATCCTCCAACAGCGTGAGCAGACCGGTGGGCACGGCGTAGGTGGTGTGCTCCGGGTATAGAAATACGGCAAACTTGCGTTTAGAAGTCATAGTCGTCCTGCCCCTTGGGCTTGCGCACCCGCTTGACCGCCCGCTCCGCGCGCAGAACTTCACCCAGCCTATCCTGCGCTGGTGCCAGCGCCGCCACCCATTGCTCCAGCAAACGAAACTGCGCCAGCACATTGGCCCAAGAAGTCATGGAGACCGAACAATCCCCCGCTTCAATGCGTTTATACGTGGCAGGGGACATCACCGCACGCGCGGCGGTTTCGGCAATGGTCCAGCCACGCGCTTGGCGGGCGGCGCGGATGTGTTGCCCGAGTTGATGTAGTGGCTGCACGGCGGCAGGCAACAGGGAAGCGGAGGAGCTTTTCTTCATAGTGTATCGTATATTAGCCTTTAAGCTAAATAATAGCTAATTTATGATTCATTTTTAGAAGAGAGAGGGAGCATCAAGAACCAAGTGCAATACTCTGCTAAGGTGTCGCCGTGAACTCACACTATCACCGGCTTTGTGAAGAAGAACGCACCGGCATCATGCAGATGGCCAACACAGTCCTTGGCAGTGCGGCAGCAAAGAAAACGCCAATCGCTTGATCCGGGAATATTTGCCCAAGGGGATGGACTTGTCGGTGCATAGCCAGGAAGAGCTGGGCACCATTGCGCACCGGCTCAACACCCGACCGCGGGCGGTGCTGGGATTCAAGATGCTGATTGAGGTGTTTGCCGAACATTTGAATACTGTGATTCAATCACGGCAAGCGGTTAAACATTAACGCTGTTGCACTTGGAGTTTGAGGCCGCCCTCTTTTGACATGGTTTGAATGGGAAAACTTCTGGGGTGCCCAGAAAGCTTAAGAATAGGAAGCCTTACGTGCTACTTGAGCATTGGATGTCAGATTTTTTGTTAAGGCGTGGACTACAGGTGCCAGATCAGCGCCCCTTGTTCGCTTACAGGGCTTCACCGAAAGAGTATGAATCACTACGCCAGCTGTTGTGCCGCATCATTGCCGACCAGCAGCGCCATCCTCGTTATGCACAGGCATGGCTCCTATTTGCTGCTGAATGGTGGAAGCGGGAATACACAGGTGGAGCATGGCGCTGGGCACCACTGCTTGCAGCCGTAGGCCAACAGGGTTGGTCGCACGCGAAGACTAGCCAGCTGGTCATTGAAGGCCGTCGGCAGTGGCGTTTGCAGACAGCCATCAAGGAAGAAGGCAAGCGTTTTATCGGCCTGGTCGCTGTCAATGGCGGCCTGCCCATGCGCCTGGTCGAGTCCGCACAAGGGGGCCTGCTTGGTCTGTTGCGCATGGTTACCGAGCAGGCGCTGCGATACAACTTGAAAGATGAGCAGCTTCGTCAGGCTATCGAGGCACAGGCAGCTCTTCTGCCGGCTTGTTATCAGCAGGCTCCCGTCTATGAGCTGCTGGATAACCTGATCAAGGCAGTATTGCATATCCGGCAAACCTATTCTCTGCAAGGCGCGCAGAACCCCGTTGCCAGACTTGAGCAAGAGTGCCCGCATTGGGAGTCGCTGTTTCCGATCTCTCTCGACAGCCTGGCGGCTGCAAGTCTGATCAAGGGACTGGTTCGTAGTACTGCCGACATCAAGCCGCAGTCCAGGCAGTTGCCCTTTCAGATCCATCGCGGACTGCGCTTCAGCTCTGATGATTCCATGCCCGTTTATGAGCTGTCCTTTGCCATGCAGGCACAGGCCAAACGTGATCGTATTGCCGAGTCGCTAGAGATTGATGCAGACCGTCTACCCCCGAATTTTCAGTTGCTCCTTCGGATAGGAGAACGGGAGCATCTAGTTGGTGAAGCACTGCTCCGAGAGGATGAGTATCAGTTGATCGCCAGGCCGCTGCCGCCCATTCGGGATTTGCATGCAGCAGCACAATTGATCATCAGTCGCTGGGGCGCAACACTGCACGTTGCCAACCTGCCGGGTGGCGAAGCGCTCAGTCAGGACGAACCACTAATTTTCGAGAACACTTACCCATTTGCGCGACTCGTTGCACAGGGTGATGCTCTGATCAAGGGGCAGTCCGCTCTGGCTGTCATACCAGCAAAAACCATCGTGTTTCCTGAAGAAGGTGAAACCCGCGAACTGCATGACTGCCTTGCAGATGGCCAGATGCTGATAGAGCTGCCCGCTGGCAAGACCCGGCTGGCTTATCATGGCCAGGCATTTTTGGTCACTGTCAGTTCAAGCGCTACCCAGCACCCTGAAGCCTACTGGCAAGGTAACCACCTTGAGGCTGTCTCTACGCCCGGTCTCTTGCTCCGCGGCAAACCACGCCTTCGGATTGATGTAGAGGCCGGGTTCACCAGGTATGCACCAGCTCATGAGCTGTTCGTGTGCACAAATGGCAAGGATCTGCCACTGGCCCAGTCTCAGGCACCCGGGCTTTGCCGTCTGATCTGGCGTAAAGATGGACAGCGCCTGCTCAGTACCCGTGCGGTACTTCTACCTGAAAATGCCTCCATCCGCTACCTCCCGGGGCACAGCCCTGTTGAGGGCAGTATCCGGCTGGTCAACTGGCCTGATATACCGATCCGCTGCGAGGCGGATGAAGTCGAGCTGGCCAGCCAACATGATGGGCATAGCCTTGTCCTGCGCCTTAAAAGCAGAGGTGCACGCCCCGCTACTACGGTGTCACTCTGCCTGAGCTGGCCTGAAGGCGAGCAGAAAATCACCCTGCCATTCCCAGGGCATGGAGCAACCCTGCTGAAGGACAACATACCCATCAAGTCCAATCAGTCCCTGACCATTGAGGAGCTGATAGGCTGTCGTGCCATCCTGATGGTAGCTCAGGGCGCAGAACATTGGCAGGTTCGCTTGACCTCTGTCGGGCCAGGCAGTCACTCCAGCCTGTGTCAGGAAATCAGCTACAAGGGGATACGGGAAATTCGCTTGTTCGAGCTGATTCCGGCAATCCAGCAGATGCTTACCTGCCACCCCGGTCTCGATCAGGCTGTCCAGCTTGAGTTGATCCATGCACACCAGACGCAGGCCCGTTTGCTCATCGGACGCTACTCCACGAGTATCCGCCTGCACAGCCAACGACAGATGGCATCCCTGAGCGATGGCAATCAGGATCTCATCCTTGACCAACCGCAAGCGGAAAACCTTATGCAGGCCCTGCCACTGGCTGAGCCTGAGCATGAACCAGTCAGCCTGCCACTGCATTACTCCGAGCAGGTGTTTACCGGCAACTGGAAAATATGTCTCCCAGCAGATGCGATCGGCCCCTGGCTCGTGTACATCCGAGATGATTCGCTGCTACACAGCCGCCCGACTGTTGTGCCCCCTAGCGTGGATCGCTTACCGCAAAGTTTGTCGCCACTACGTCTGGCGCTTTGTGAAGCTGATGGCAAGGTACGTCTTGAGATGCTCCGAGCTGCCTTGCAGGCGATGGCGGATAATCCACAGGAAGCAGACTGGCAGACGCTCGAACATCTTCTGGATCGACTGCACCACCTGCCACTGGCCAGTCTGGATATCTGTCAAGCGCTGATCCGCGAGCCTCAGGCTCTGGCCATGGCCACCCTGTTACTGGATGACTTTTCCTCGCGTTTTGCCGAGCGCCTTCCCTCAGAACTCCCCTTCGAGTGGTTACTGATCGCGCCTGTTCACTGGTTCGCAGCCTTTGCGATCATTCGCCAGCAATTTACTGACACTGACTTGCGTCTGCTGACGATCATCCGTACTGACATCCAGAAAAAAAGCAGTTACCTGGCTCGCTGGCAGCCAGCGCTGAGCTTCATTTTCGAGCAGGGTCTGCATCGCTACTTTGATCTGCAAAGCCAGAACGTGGAACTCATGCTGAAACATCCGACGGTACTCACCGGAATCTGGCTGAATCAACTGTTCGAGGGCGGGGAAACGTCCGCCATGCAAAGGATGTTTCAGCGCAACCCCGCCGACACGCATCAATACCCAGAGGCCGGGGATGCCGATATCAGTGCATTCCTGCATTCACCGCATGGTCAAATGCTGCTCAAGCGCAGCAAGCTACCAGCGGATGACTTCAAGCTGCCCACGGTAATTCTGCCCTTCATGGCAGCTTTCGATGCCTATGCAGGTCACGGCACCCAATGGCAAGCCACACCTGCACAGCTATTCAGCCTCAGAAATGCCCGCCAGTTCGACAGCCTCTGGTTTGACTCAGCCTATGAGCTGGGTCTGGCCCTGGCTCAAGCCGATTCGCTACAGAAGTGAACCCCATGCTCTATCAAAAGAACTTTTTCTCTGCCCTCACCAACAATTTGAGCATCCGTAGCGAACGTGCTGCCCAGGGGCTGCTCAGTCTCGGCAATCCTCATCTGCGCCAGTTTCTGCACGACCAGCTCACAGCTTCAGCTGGTACACCAGGAGCCTGGCTGGCAGACCCTGTTTTCGAGCCAACTTTTGGCTGGGAAGAAAGCAATGAAAGCATGGGCTCTCTGGCTGGCAGCAAACTGCTCCACCCGCGCCTGGCTAGGGCCATGGAAGCTCCACCCAAGGATCTTGCCGAGGAATACGCCTTTCCCGCCAACCGTCAGCCATTTACCCATCAGCTGGCTGCATGGAAGATCCTGAACAGTCCTGAGCCACAATCGCTGGTGGTAACCAGTGGTACCGGCTCGGGCAAGACCGAATGCTTCCTGGTGCCGGTTCTCAACCAGCTGGCACAGGAGATCGATGCGGGCGAAGACCCGGAAGGCGTGCGAGCGCTGTTCATCTATCCACTGAATGCCCTGATCAATTCGCAGCAGAACCGTCTGGATGCCTGGACCGATGGTTTTGGCGGCCAGATTCGCCACTGCCTGTACACAGGTGCGCTGGAGAATGAGCGCAAGGCCTCCGATCAGCAGTACAAGGGCCAGGTGATTGACCGCAAGAGCTTGCGTGCACGCCCGCCGCAGATGCTGGTTACCAATGCCACGATGCTGGAGTACATGCTCATCCGCAGGGATGATGAACCCATCCTGCAGAAATCGGCCGGCAAGCTGCGCTGGATCATTCTTGACGAGGCGCACACCCATATCGGTTCCCAGGCAGCCGAAATGGCTCTGCTGCTGCGCCGCGTCATGCTGGCGTTCAAGGTGGACGCGAAGGATGTGCGTTTTGTTGCGACCTCAGCCACCTTCGGTTCGGATGAAGAGACCATCGAGAACCTGCGCAAATTCCTAGCAGATATTGGCGGGGTGGCTCCAGAGCAGGTGCACGTCGTCCAAGGTCATCGGACAATCCCATCTTTGCAGAACCCTGCCGCAGATCATGGGGACGACAGCCCCGAAGCCATCGTTCTGATTGATGCCGAACAGGAGCAGTCCGCTCTGCGCTACCAGCGCCTTGAGGCCAGCCCGACGGCCCGACGGCTACGCTCCATGTTCATTCCCGACGGACAGATCACGCCACAGCACCTGCAAGGGCTTGTCCAGTCTTCTGGCCTGGCCCCCGCACAGCTGCTGAGCTGGCTGGACCTGCTGTCTGGCACCAAGAATGCCGATGGCATCGCCTTCCTGCCGTTACGGGCCCACCTGTTCCATAACGTGATACCGGCAGTCCGTGCCTGCGTGAATCGCAACTGTGCGCATAAAGCCGGCACAGCTCTCGATCATGCTGAATGGCCCTTTGGCATGGTGTATACCGAGGAGCGGACTCATTGCGCCTGCGGTGCTCCACTGATGCCACTGGTTTCCTGCGAGGAATGCAACGAGAGTTTCTTGCAGGCTGGTCTGTCCAGCCATGGCAAACTGCTCGATCCTTCGCAACAGCAGGTGGATGAATTCTCTCTGAATGAGGAAACTGGCGAGCAGGAAGATCAAGCGGAAAGCAACGAGCTACTGAGTCAGACGCTGATCAGTAACCGCCCGGTCAACCACAGCTACCCGGAGTTTCTGGAGCTGGCCAGCCAGCAGCTGAAGTTCGATGGCCCTAAGGATGGGTATATCGAACTGCAACTGTTCAGCAGTAACAAGAATGAATGTCCATGCTGTGGCACCACCATTCAGGGCCGCAGCCTGATGCGCCCAGCTCGTATAGGCACCCCCTTCACCCTAAGCACTGTGATCAGCACCCTGCTCGAGTTCTGTCCGCAGGATCCGATGCCAGCCGGCAAACCGTTCCAGGGTCGCAAGCTGATTTCCTTCACCGATAGCCGGCAGGGCACTGCTCGTATTGCCGTCAAGTTGCAGCAGGACTCCGAGCGCAACCGGATTCGCGGGCTGGTTTATCATCGCCTGCTGCAGGCACAGCCTGTCGATACATTATCACCCGAGGAAATACAGGAGCTTGGAGAGCTGCAAGAGCTTGAGGCAGCGCAAAAACTGGGGCGCTTCGAGCAAAAGTATTTGCAGCAATTGCTTGAAAAACAGGCCGAGTCTGCCAAGGGGACAGAAATCAGCTGGCCGGACATGGTGAATCATCTAGCCGGCACACCTGAACTGCAGATGGCAATGCTGGATTACTACCATGGCCTTGCCCCAAAGACCTTTGGCACACAGGACAGCATTGCTCTGGCCGGTATGCTGCTGGCACGAGAGTTCTATCGGCGGCCAAAACGTGCCAACAGCCTGGAAACCCTTGGTCTGGTGCAGGTGTGTTATCCGAAGCTGGCCAGCATCACCAAGCCCCCTCTGGTGTGGCCCAAGAATCAGAGTATTGAGTCATGGCATGCCTACCTGAAGGTGCTGATGGATTTTTTCGTCCGCGAAAACACCATTCTCAACATTGACAGGCGCTGGCAATCGTTGATTGGTGCACGCATCAGCCCAAAATGGGTGGTGAAGCCAGTTTCTGACGGCAAGGCCGACAAGCTCGGCACAGGCTTCATCCGCTGGCCATCGGTCAACACCGTTAATGGGGTACAGTCGCGTGCTATTTTGCTGCTCTGCAAAGCCTTCAACTGGTCAACAGCAACACATCGGGACCAAATTGACTCGATCTTGCGCGCGGCTTGGGAGGCGCTGACCCAGCAGGCCAAATTGCTGATTTCATCCGGCGATGGTTACCAACTCGATCTCAAGGATCTGAGCTTCCGGCTGCCCCATGAGGTCTATCTGTGTCCTGTCTCTCGACGCTTCATCGACACACCGTTCGAACAGCTCAGCCCCTACACACCGCGCACCGACCGGGACAAGGTCGTCAAGGTTGAGCCCTATACTCTGCCGCGCCCGCCCGAAGCCCTGCTGCATATTCCGAGTGATGCTGGCCTGCTAGCCATCCGGGACTGGTTGAATCAACAGCCGGATATTCAGCGGTTGCGTCAGGAGGCTCTGTGGTCGGACGTTATGGATCTGGTCATCGAGGGCGGAAATTATTTCCGTGCTGCCGAACACTCGGCGCAGCAATCCAAGGACAAACTCAGCAAATACGAAGGCCTGTTCAAGACCGGTAAGCTGAACCTGCTCAGCTGCTCGACCACGATGGAAATGGGCGTGGATATCGGTGGCATCAGTGTGGTGGCGATGAACAACGTCCCGCCACATCCAGCCAATTACCTGCAACGGGCTGGCCGTGCTGGCCGCCGTCGTGAGGGACGCTCACTGACCTTGGCTGTCTGCAAGAACACACCGCATGACCAGAGTGTATTCAATGATCCGCTCTGGCCGTTCAAGACGCCAATGCGCATGCCGAAGGTGTCACTGCAGAGCTCTGATCTTGTGCAGCGCCACATCAACGCCTGGCTTTTGTCTTACTGGCTCAAGCAGGTTGCCGCTGCCGATCAAATCAAGTCGATGACAGCGGGGGCTTTCTTCCTCGATGGTGACATGCCCATGTCGCTGGCTGCGCGTTTCTGTCTCTGGTGCAACAACCAGGCTACTGAGCTAGAGCCACATATCTCACGTTCGCTGAAAGACATCACGCGCCGCAGCATTCTGGACTCCATGCCACAGCCCGCAATTTTGAAACGCACCACTGCCAGCCTAGACGAGATCACGCAGGCATGGCGGCTTGAGCATTCCGCCAGCCATGAGCAACTGCAGCAGATTGGCGACAAGAAAGCTGCTGCCTATCGGGCCATGGAGGTGCAGGTCAACCGCATTGAAAAGGAGTATCTGCTCAGCGAACTGGCGGATCGTCGCTTCCTGCCAGGCTACGGCTTCCCGACCGACATCGTCAGTTTCGACAACCGGTGCATGCAGACACTGAAGCAGGAAGGAACCGACCAGCGTGAGGACAACCGTGCACGCTATCGCTCTCTGGCCTCCCGCGACCGCATTACCGGCTTGCGTGAATATGCGCCTGGGGCTGAGCTAGTCATGGATGGTCTGGTCTACAAATCATCTGGCATCACGCTGAACTGGCATGCACCAGCTTCTGCCGAGAGTGTCAAGGAGCTGCAGCTGTTCAAGAAGGCCTGGTTCTGTCGGCACTGCGGCACCAGTGACACCGCCATCAACCCCGGGCTAGAAATCCACTGCCAAGAATGTGGGGCTCCGATTGAGCGCGAGGACACCCGTGAATATCTGGTACCTGCCGGCTTTGCCGTGGATTTTTTCGGAGAGCCGCACAATGACATCAGTCAGCTGCAATATGTTCCTGTACAGTCTCCCTGGCTGAATGTGCCGGCCAGCTGGGTATGCCTGGCCAACCCGGCGCTGGGCAAGTTCCGCGCCAGCCAGCAGGCACATCTGTTCCACTACAGCTCAGGAGTCAGTCAGAAAGGCTTTGCCATCTGTCTTGAATGCGGCAAGGCTGAACCCATGCACAGTTTCCCTGATGCAACCGCCCCCGCCAACGAGCAGTATCTGCCCGCCATCTTCCGGCAGAAGGCACAGCACAAACGCCTGCGCGGCGGCAAAGGCGATGAAGGGGATAGCATCTGCCCAGGCAGCAGCAACAGCTGGAAAATCAAGCAGAACGTCCATCTGGGACATGACAGTCTGACGGATGCCCTGGAGCTGGTTCTGCGCAACCCCATCAGCGGTGAGCTCCTGTCCGATGACATCACCGGCTACTCAATTGCCGTGGCACTGCGCGAAGCGATTGCTGCAGAACTGGGCGTGCAGACTGAGGAGCTGGGCTGTGACTGCCGGGAGATCCGGGTCGATGGCAATGTAGCTAGTGCCATCCGGGTGTTCGACCTGCGCAGTGGTGGATATACCACCCAGGCAGCTGAACGACTGAATGATGCGAGGCTCTGGCAAAAGGTCATCACCAGACTGAACAGTTGCAACTGCTCGCATGCATGCCAGCGCTGCTTGCTCAGCTTCGACACTCGCTTTGAGGCGAATCGCCTTGATCGCCACGCTGCCTTGGCATGGATCAATCAGGGCTGGTTGACTTATCTGACTTTGCCTGCCGAACTGGCCGTCTTCGGCGCAAAGAGCAAGGCGGAAATTGCCACCCTACAGGAAGCCGTCGAGCAGTCCATAACTCTGGACGACTCTGCCAAGACGGTAGGTATTTACCTGTCTGCGGCTGCTGAAGACTGGGATCTGGCGGTTGCTCGCCGCCTGCGTCAACAACTGCAGAGCTGGGAGGCTGCAGGGCATCAAGTACAGTTGCACTTGCTGGATAGTACTTTCTCAGCTCTACCGAAAGACCAAAAGACGTGGCTTGCAAAACTGGCCTTCAACGGCATCCAGATCTGCCTGCATGGCAGTATCCCCAATCTTGCACCGCTGACACTGAACATTACTCTGGAGGGGGGATGCTGCAATATCGCCTGGGCCAGCGATAACCTACACCTGTTGGCTCCAGGGCATACTTGGAATCTAGCTGCAGCGGGTACCCGAATCGTGCGGGGGCAAGTAACTCATCTTCAACCGCAACAGATGTTGAACGCATCTGACCTGATGCCGGCCAGCGCTCCTGACTTGCTCAAGATCGAGATCGGGAATCAATTGGATGGTTCGATTGATGGCTTTGCTAGCCGCTTCTGGGATACGCTCAAGAGTCAGGCCGGCAACCTGCTGGATGATATGCTGGCCGGTAAGGATTCGATATCTGAGCTGATCTACAGCGACCGCTATGTCTGCAATCCGCTGGTAGCCAACCTGCTGGTCAATGTGATCCATGAGCTTGGCAGGATCTGTGACTGCCGTTTTGCTATCCGAATTCAGGGTCGCCAGTACCAGAAGAGTGATCCCCGTACCCCATGGCAATGCAGACACGACTGGCATTCATCCGGTGAGCGTGATGATGCGATTCGGCAAGCGCTGGATTATTGCGGGCTGGAGGGCGAGGTGCTCAGCCTACCCTCTTTGCCACACTACCGTAAGCTACAGCTGCGGCTGAGCTCTGGCAAACAACTGACTATCCAGCTTGATCAGGGACTTTCGTATTGGGATACGGACCGGAGGGAGAAGAACTATCAGCTCAAGTTCGACTTTGCAGTGCATGACTTTGGGGCTGCTATCATGGAGAGCATCCAGTGCAGACTCGCTGCTGCCAGAAATGAAAGCACCCAGATTTTCATTTCTGCTACTCGCTAAATCGTATTGACATTCATTGAGTCCAAATGTGGGGCTGACAAGGCAGAGCAAGGACAGAAACGCTCTCGGAGTCTGTTCATAACGGGTGGCGATCCGCCGGGGGGGGGGGATTACCCCGGGACCGCCTGATCTTGCTTTGGCCCAAAAAATTGAGCGAATCAAATCAGTAGCGCAAGCCTTCTGTTTTCAGCGCTTTATTGATGAGCACATGCTGCTGGACAGGGAGTAGTTCGTGTTGAATAGGCCAGGGCAATCGCATGAATTCACGCCCGCCCAAGTCCGAAGAGCTGCTCACGGTATTCATCCGACGTCGCCGCAATCAGCCGGCGCACCTTGATGCCCCCCTTGCGTGGAATCGGATCCAGCCGAATC